>Ga0247831_1001320_pt1 | contig 47495 bp, 40 predicted proteins | sample LaCruzMarch2015__9_FD_192406 | JGI IMG/M metagenome (GOLD analysis project Ga0247831, IMG submission 192406) | Freshwater microbial communities from meromictic Lake La Cruz, Castile-La Mancha, Spain - LaCruzMarch2015_1m | ecosystem: Environmental > Aquatic > Freshwater > Lake | place: Spain...
TGTCACCCATTCTCCTGGCTCAAAAGTGCTTAGATAAGACCTTCGATCTTGCTCTCTCTTTTTTCCTCAATTTGTCAAAGAACTGGGCCACTTTTTTTTCCTAAAAAAGTGTACGCCTAGAAAACCCTGCACTGCTGGATGCGGAAAGAGGATTTGAAAAACCGGGTGAATTGATTGCTATCTTTTCCTTTTTTTTAGGAGTAATGCCACTTTTGGGAAAAGTGTATGTTCATTTTGGACTGGATGCTTGCTCTGGATACGTCCATAGTTCGTTGAGTTACACCCCGGATAAATACATCTCTTCAACCTTATTACGGGAAATAATTATGCCATTTTATTTGCAAAAAGAACTGGAAATCAAATGCATAGAAACAAGTAATGATCCTGAGTTTTTTAGTTATGCAACTCATCCATTTAGTTCCTTTTTGAGGACACATCCAAGCATTGAACACTTGTTGACTTCGGTTGGAGGGCCAAAAACCAATGGCTTTTGTCAGCGCTTTCATCAGTACCTCAGTCGATACATTGTCCCAGAAATCAAACAGCACAAAGCTGATTTTACAGATTTAGAGCAACTGGATGCAGAAATTCAATTGCAGGTGAATGCATACAACCATAAACTGCTTCCGCAATCGGCAGGGCATTTTGAAGCGTATCCATTTTTTGGGAAATCACCAGTAGAAATAGTGCAATCAGCAATTCAGCTCAATTAACTGAATCCAAAAAGCCGCACCCGCCAGGTTTGGTATTTGCGAATCATTTCTTTCCGGTTGTTGACGTGCAGCATCATGTAAATGGCCCGGATTTCTCGAGTAATTTCTTTAAGAGTTCGGTTCAATTGCTCAGCAAGCTCTTCGTTGGAGTAAGGTGACTCGTTGATCTCCCCTTCTAAAATGGTCTCCAAGAGTTTGGTTTGCAGGGGAGTAGGTTTGATCTTGCTTTCATCAGAATCCTGACTGCGAAATACATCCAGAATCCTGCGCATGAGCGACCCACTAAAGGGGCGACCATTGTTCAGCGCCAATTCTTTGAGGTGGTGTATAAAAATAGTATCCGGGTCGGTCTTCAAAAAATAGCTGTCTGCGCCAGCGCAAAGGGCTTCAAAAAGGTATACGTCTTCGATGTAAACAGTAGCAATCATAAACAACAGATCAGGACGATGGTGCTTGATCCTTTGCATACTGGCAATGCCATTGATGTGGCCTTTGGGCATGCCAATGTCTTGAATGACAACACTGATGCGGGTATCACTCTTTAGAATGGAGGTTGAATCTTCACAACAAGCGAATTGGTGTTCTGGCAAACAAACAAATCCATCCGTCTGATTGATCAAACGGCTGTAGCGAGTACGGAACTCTGTCAAGTCTTCGACAATCGCAACGTGAATCTTTTCCATTATTTGTTTCCTTCCTTAAGACCGACGAAAAAACAGTTTCAAGAACGCAGCAAAAATAACTTACCTCTTGAATTATCGGGAAATGATTTTTTGCATCATACTCGCAGATAAAACTAAATTAATGTAGTAAAGTTGAAAAAAAATGTCGTTTTGGGCGAACTTTTTGCAAAGAAATTGAAATAAATACCGTTGTACCGTGGTCATTGATCCATTGGATGGTTCCTCCCAGGTTGAGCATTCTTCCCAATATGATGCCCAAGCCATTCCCTTCGGCTTGTATCTTGACGGATGGTCGAATTGTTGCAATAACTTCTTCTGGGATTCCTTTGCCGTCGTCCTGGATCGTAATGTTGAGTTTACCTAAATTTACGGCAATGGTTAAACTTACCTTATTCGCTTCTGCATGCTTGAGGATATTCCCCAAAACTTCCTGAACCACAAAGCGCAATTGCTTTTTTGTTTCGCCAGAAACCCAACAGTAGGGAATGCTTGGTACCAATTGAGCCGAAAAAATTACTTTGGAATCCAAAATTTTGCGGCTTTCGGCAATGATTTGGGTCAGAAACTCCAGCAAGGTACTATCCGACTCCAGGCTGTTGCGCACCGCAGCCGAAATCCGTTTGAACAGTTGCAAGGCTTGTTCAGAAATATCCAGCGCTTTGTTTTTTACTTCCAATTGAGGAATTTGGGTTTGGGCAAACCCTTTGAAATCTTGGAAAAATACCACCTTCCCGCTGGTTAAATCGTGAATGTCACGTAAAATGCGCTCTTGTTCATCATTGCGAACCCGGGCATCGCGAAGTTGAGCACGGTAAAAAGACTGAACAGAAAGAACCAGAACCCCCACAGAAGACAAGATTGCCAAGGCAATAAACCACCAACGCATCCAGATGGGGGGAATGATTTGAATGGTCAGTTTGGTTTGCCAGGGAATCCATTGACCGTTTGCACTGGCTGCTCTAACTCTCAATTGGTAAGTGCCTGGGGGGAGCTTTTCGTAGCTCGCTTCAGTGGTTTGATTGTGAAGAGAAGCGCGACGGTGGTCTTCCCAGTTCCTGAGGTAATACTGAATTTTGACGTCATGAGGCATCCCCATTTCTATGCCCGTAACCTGAAAATTAAAAGTATTTTGGCGGTACTTGAGCCGAAGGTATCTTTTCGTTGTAATGCTACTATCTGAGGGGAAAACTTCACGAAACGGCTTCCCTTGAATCAGGCAATGGGTGATCTGGATTTTGGGTTTGGCCTGCAATTGTTGCATTTGAGTAGGCTGGAACCTGGAGATTCCATTTTTTCCTCCGATGATTAATTCTCCATTCTCCGATATTTTTAAGCTCTTGTATTGAAAGGGTGCAGCAAATAAACCTTCCTGGTAATTGTATACCCGCAATGGTTTGCCCTTTGGAGAAAAGCACAAAAGATGGCTACTTGTACTTGCCCAAATCAATCCCTGTTGGTCTTGAACCAAACCAGTAATGGCACTCTTCGGCCAATTGGAGGGTAATTCCAAAGATTTTTTTTCAGATGAGTTTGTCCTATTGACCAATTTGATGCCTTTGGCCGAAGCAATCCACAAGTATTGACTGCCCTTGGGGAGGAGATAGCCGCCAATTTCTCCTTTTAAGAAAAAGGAATCCAGTTTGCTCCAAGTGTGTTTTTTGTACTGGAAAATGTGCAATACATTGGAATTCTCCTGAATATACAAACGCTTGTTATGTACGTCTTCAAAGATATTGCTGCAACCTTGAAGGGTGCCTGCAATAGGTGCAGCAGAAATAACTCCAGTTTGTTCATTCAATTTTTTTAGAGAACGGGTAGAACCTAACCACATGGTGCCATCTGAAGAGCGAAATATTTCCCAGAATACAGTTTGATTATAAGTATGGGCAAGTTTATTAAACTTATGGGTAGCTTTGTCATATTTGTAGATGTTCTCCTGGCCAACCACCCAAAGGTCATCATCCGTTTTGCCTTTATACATGCTCATGATGGTTTCATCAGCGATTAAAATGCGTTTTTGTCCATTTTTATTTACAAGAAACAAGCCATCATTTGAACCAACCAATACATCGTTCTTCCCAATGGGTAAAAGGCAATACAATGGAAAATCCATTTTGTTAAATTCCGTTTTCACCGTTTGGAGTTGAGTAAAACCCAAGCCCTCATCGAATGAAAACGCCCATAAAATATTATCGCGATCCAGAAACAGTTGCCGAAAACTGTTCTTGGTAATGATTCTTAAATTCAAATCAGAAGACCAGTTGGTGACTTTTGAAAACAGGTGGCTTTGAGTGTTGAAAAACACCAGCCCTTTTTGGGTACTGCACAAAAGATTTTCCTGGTTGAAGTTAAGCGAATAAAAAAACCTAGTACCTGGCTGAATATTGAAAGGGCCGCCCAGGTACATTCCTTTGGCAATGTCCACATCAAAAATGCCTAAATTGGTAAACACCCAATACCGGTTGGATTTTTTTTGAGGCAAGATTTGATACACCAATGAAGCGGGAGATTTAGATATGGATTCATCAAAAAAAGTCTGGGCTTCAAAATTTTGAGCAGACTTTCTTTTCCAGATTTTCATCCCTGGGTCAAAGGCGTAATATTCTAAAAAACCATTGAATTCTTGCTGAAGGTTAAACAGAGGTATAAAGCGTTTGCCTGCAATAACCTGATCTCCAGTTGAATACAAACTGTATGCTAATTCTTTCTTATACAGGGTTTTTTTCAGGTTGATACTTAATAATTTTTCGCCTGCGGTGAGCCACAATTGATTGTGTTTGTCGATGCAGATTAGTCCATAATCTGCCAGTGATTTGGCATTTCCAGGCGCTTTCAATTCTCCAAAAGTAAGAATGGTATCTTGGATGGGGTCATAACAAAACAAGCGGGTATAGGCACAAAACCAGAGGTTTCCTTGAGGATCTTCCAACATTTGGCTTTGCAGCAATGATTCACTCAATCCAGATTCTTCTCCGTAAAACTCGACCTCAATTCCATCGTAGCGGAAAAGTCCCCCCAGGGTGCCAATCCAGGCAAAACCGCGCGAATCTTTTTGTACAAAAACAATTTTTGTAATTTCCAAGCCATTGCGACTGGTTAATTCATTGAAAAATAAGCCGTTTTGACCAAATAGATGAGAGGTTGACATCAATAGGAAGATGCCAATTTGAAGCAGAATTGAAAAAGTTGTTGATTTTTTCACATTGATTTAGGTGCCTGATTGATCAACAAGGTAAAAAAAATGGCGAAAATCAAGCATGTATTGCCTTGATTTTCGCCTGATGTATCCTTTTATTCGATGAATTTTATCCGCGCCAAAATGGTGGACATGGCATTGCCAATTGAGATGGAGCGCCTGCCCCAAATCCTGCATTCGGCATATCGCTCACCACATTCAAATTGTAAAACCTGGTGGTGGTTGCCTTAGGTACAGTTGAAAGATAGTCAATGTTTACATTGTACAACTTCAGTCCTACCACACCTCTTCCTGACAACAAAATTTGAACCTGGCTCTCATACAGAACTGCAAAGGTATAAGCCTGTACGGCTCCATTGGCTTCTGCGGGATTTTTCTGAAAGGTTTTGACAAAACCGGCATCAAAAAAATTGTCGCCCACCAAATCTCCTTTGAAGGAATTGCCCGGCAAATTAAGTGGGATAGCATCATAAGGAAAAATGATACAAGCTTTGGCCACCATGGCCAGTTTGCCGGTTTCAAGATTCATTTCAGGGTAAAACTTTATTCCATAGTCCAGGGTAGCATGAAAAGGCTTGAGGTTGCGGTAGGTTTCAATCATTTGCAGCATTTGATCCAGGCTTGCGGTCGAAAATTTGTAGTGGGCAGGATCAGCCACGATTCCAGTGTTCAAAGTGTGTGTGGGGGTGTTGGGGCCAAGAGTTGTTCCGCTGTAACCAAACGTTACGACGAAACAGGCGACCAAAAAGGCCACCATGCTCTTGAAGGTCAAATTAACTTTCATCAGCATTTTAATTTAATGTGTTAAAGAGGGAATTAAAATAATCCTTGCTCCTTTGAGCAAGGATTGTATTTTTGGTTTAGAATGCAGGGAAATAAAATCCGCAACACTCTACAGTATGACCAATAATAAATCAAAACAATTGGCTGCGGCCATTACATTGCCAACGGCAATTGCGTTGATCATTAGTTCAATTATCGGATCAGGAGTCTACAAAAAAGTAGCGCCCATGTCCGATACCCTTCAATCACCTATGTTGGTTATGATTTGTTGGTTGCTTGGGGGGCTTATTAGCCTGGCCGGAGCAATCAGTAATGCCGAAGTGGCAAGTTTGTTGGCTGGAACCGGTGGTGAATACCGTTATTATCGGACAATATACGGAAAGTTTTTTGCTTTTATATTCGGATGGGCAAGTTTTGCTGTAATTAAAACTGCGGCGATTGCTTCTATCGCATACGTATTTACGCAATCTTTTAATTCGCTGATTCCGCTGCCCCAATTGTTTCCAGAATTGGCTGGGTTTAACCTGTTTGGCGTGATCTACCCATTTGACAATTTCAGTGTAAAACTTTTTACAGCACTCATTATCGTTTTGCTGACCTATGTGAACATTCGGGGCGTAAAATTGGGCGGTCAAATCAGTAAGTTATTGATTGTTTTGGTATTGTTGGGAATCGGTACCATCGTCGTTTTTGGCATGACCAGCGGGCAGGCAGATTGGAGCCGACTCACTCAAAATGCTACAGGTTATGTAAGTCCGGGCTGGGGAGGATTGGTTTCCGGGATGTTTACCGCAATGCTGGCCGCTTTTTGGGCCTATGAGGGTTGGAATACCATCGGTTACATCGGTGGAGAAATTCAAAATCCCAATCGAAATTTGCCGATTGTGTTGTTTTGGGGCGTATTGGCCGTGATTACCGTATATCTTTTGGCCAATATCACTTACCTCATCTTGCTTCCCATCGATCAATTGATTGAAATCAAGCGTTCTACCAACAGCATTGCCGCAGTAGAAGCTGTTAAATCGTTTTGGGGTGCTGGCGGTGGCTATTTCATTTCCGTCCTGATTTTGATTACTACCCTTGCCTCTACCCATACTACCATCTTACTTGCAGCGCGTACTTATTTTGCCATGGCGGGCGAGGGCGTATTTTTCAAGGGTGCCGATGAGATTCACCCTACCTACCAAACGCCAAGCAAAGCCCTGGTTTACCAGTGCATCTGGGCATGTGGACTGGTCTTTACGGGCAGTTTTGATCAATTGACCGATATGCTCATTTTTGCTTCTTTCTTGTTTTATGGGGCAACTACCTTTGGGGTGTTTGTATTGCGGCGCACTATGCCAGATGCGCATAGGCCTTACCGGGTATGGGGCTATCCAGTTGTACCAATCATCTTCATCCTGTTTTGCATTGTATTGATTGGCAATACCTTGATCAACCAACCCCGCGATGCATTTTTTGGCTTGGCACTGATCGCATCTGGATTGCCATTTTACTATTTCTGGAGAAAAAGAGATGTAAACGATTGATTTTTAATATAAATTATCAAGAAGCTGTCTATCCAAAAGGCAGTTTCTTGATCAATTGAAGTCCATCGTCATAGCCGATTTCCAATTGTTGCAAGCGGGCTTGCTCCGAAAAATTGGCTGGATTGGGCAGTGTACGCGATGGGCGGAGGTACAACAAGCGCTCTCCGTACTTGCGCTTTAGTCCCCACAACAAAGGCAAAAACTTGGACGCTTCAGCTACATCAATCCCGATGAGCAGGTCGATGTTGGGTTTTTGAAAGGTCAAATCCACGGGCATGATTTTGTATAGCCCGCCGTCGATGTATTTGTTGCTGCCAATCTGGTGCGACTGGAAAGCAGGAAAACTGGCGCTGCCGATGATGTATTCCACCAATTGTTCCTCGGGGATTTCTTCCTGAAAATAGGACTCCCCCCGCCGTTGGGAAAGGTTATAAATGACCAATCCAAAATCAATGGATGAATTGCGGATTTGGCCTTCATTCAAGACCCGACGCAGTATATTTTTCAAGCCATTCACCCGGATGCCTCGATTGCGCAGGCCGTCTTTCACCAAGCCGATGTATCCTTCTTCGGGGTGCTCGCGCAGGTTGTCAAAAGCTTCTTCGGGCTGGCTGTCTCGCCACAAGTCAAGGGCTTTTTGCACATCGCCTTGTACGATCAATGCTGCATTGATGGCTCCTACTGAGGAACCCGTTGCCACTTTGATAAACGGTTGCAGGCCGTGTTCGTGCAGGGCTTTCCACACGCCGATTTGATAAGCTCCGCGGGCAGCGCCGCCGGATAGTGAGAGGGCAAGGTTTGGTTCAGTCGTCATGGGCGAATGATTTAAAGGTATAAAGCATATTCGTGGTGAAATGTTTACCAATAGTGCATTATTCCGAATTTGTGCGTAAATTTAGAGTAGCTGTTTATCAGGCGTTGAAATAAAATTACCAACCTTTTCATTGCAAGGTCAAATGCGAAAAGAAAGAATTGTAGTCCTCTCGGGAGCTGGAATGAGTGCAGAAAGCGGAATCAGCACGTTTAGGGATGCCAATGGTCTTTGGGAAAAACACGATGTAATGGATGTGGCTTCAATTGATGGTTGGCATCGAGATCAGGAATTGGTGCTGAAGTTTTACAACCAAAGACGAAAGCAGCTCAAACAGGTACAACCCAACGCCGCTCACCTGGCCTTGGTTGAACTGGAGCAAAAATACGATGTCAAAATTGTGACCCAAAACGTTGATGACCTCCACGAACGAGCAGGCAGTTCCTCCGTTGTGCATCTGCATGGCGAGTTGCGCAAAGTGCGTTGTACCAAGTGCGAGAACCTGATTTTGGACTGGGAAGAAGACCTCAATCAAGGCAATTTGTGCGAAAAAGGCCACCAACTGCGCCCGCACATCGTGTGGTTTGGCGAGGCTGTACCCAAGATAGAGGAAGGCGCCAGGGCTGTGTCCGAATGCGATTGCATCATCATCATTGGCACCTCAATGCAGGTTTATCCGGCTGCAGGCTTGGTCGATTATGCGCCAGGTCATGCCCCGATTTATTACATTGATCCCAAGCCCGCTATTTCGAAGAATTATTTTCCAAACGTAAACATCATTGCCCAAAAGGCAACCGTGGGGGTACGGAAATTGGTGGATGATTTGCTTTAAAAAGATACGCAAGTTTGGATTTTATCCAAAGAAAAAAGAAACCATGACATTTGACTACATCATCATCGGAGCGGGTTCGGCGGGTTGTGTACTGGCCAATCGTTTGTCAGCCAATCCTGCCAACAAGGTCTTGCTGCTGGAAGCTGGCGGCCCCGATCGCAAACTGGAAATCCACATCCCTGCTGGCTATGCCAAATTGCACCGCTCGGAAGTTGACTGGGGTTTTGAAACCGAACCTCAGGCCAATTTGAACAACCGAAAAGTATACCTGCCCAGGGGCAAAGCCCTCGGAGGATGTAGTTCCACCAACGCGATGGCCTACATTAGGGGGCACCATGAAGATTACAACGACTGGGCCAAACTGGGCAATACAGCATGGAGCTTTGATCAGGTTTTGCCTTACTTCAAGCGTTCGGAAAACAATGAACAAGTAGGCCAATTGGGCAGCGAATACCATGGCTCGGGCGGTTTGCTGAATGTCACTTTTAACCAGAATTTTCGTACCCCAAGTGCCGATGCTTTTGTAGCATCCTGTATAGAAACCGGTATCCCCGCCAACGAGGACGTCAATGGTGCTACCCAGGAAGGTGCTGGGCTGTTTCAATTTACCATCAAAGATCAAAAGCGCCACAGTACCGCAACTGCTTTTTTGAAACCTGCATTGAATCGCCCAAATTTGACGGTGATCACCTGGGCGCAAACCCAGCGGATTTTAATCGAAAAGGACAAAGCGGTTGGGGTAGAATTTTTGCAAAAAGGAAAATCGCTGCAAACTGCAAAAGCCAGCAAGGAAGTCATCCTTAGTGCTGGGGCATTCAATAGTCCGCAATTGTTGTTGCTCTCCGGAATTGGCTACGCAGAGGAATTGAAAAAATGGGGGATAACCTCGAAGAAAGAACTACCAGGTGTAGGGCAAAACCTGCAGGATCACCTCTTTGTGAATACTTCAGCACTCACTACCTCAAAAGGACTCAATCATGCATTGACGCCGTTTAATCAACTGCGCTACCTCTTGCAATATGTCTTCCAAAAGTCGGGGCCTATGACCATCGGGCCTTTGGAAGCAGTGGCGTTTACCAAAGTGTTCAAAGACAACGATCGCCCGGATCTGCAATTGCATTTTGCCCCCATTCAAGCCGATTACAATACCGACCTGCACAATTGGAAGACGCTGCCTACCATAGATGGCTACAGCATTTTACCAACACTCCTTAAACCCAAAAGCAGAGGCTACGTTGGACTGCATTCAACGGATCCCAATGCTGCGCCTTTGATTCAACCCAATTTCTTGAGCCAGGAACATGACCTGAAAATCCTGGTGGAAGGCATCAAATTGGCCATGGTCATCATGGAGAAAAAACCTTTGCTGGCCTTGACCAAATCTCGGGTGACGCCACCTGCCTACGGGGCTTCAGATGACGCCATTGTCGACCACATCAGACAACGGGTTGAAACAGTTTACCACCCCATCGGAACCTGCAAAATGGGGCACGATGAACTGGCGGTGGTTGATCAACAATTGCGGGTACACGGCATCGAAGGCTTACGCGTAGTGGATGCATCCATCATGCCTACGATCGTTTCGGGCAATACCAATGCCGCGGTCATGATGATTGCAGAGAAAGCTGCGGATTTGATACTGGGGTAGTTATTTTTTCATTGTTCCTTAATGCTCATTATTTTTTGCCCAATACCGCAACAGTCCTGCCACACTCATGTGAGCTGGGTTGGCTGCCGCATATTTCTCCAAATCATCGCTGGTTGCTCCGCCTTCCAACAACTGTTGTTGTACGTATTCTTCGAAAATGGGTACAATGGTTTCGGCGGGAGTTTGAGCTTCAAAATATGGTTTGATCCAGTTTGCCCAATCCAGCAGGCGTTTTTCCAAATCCAGCAGGTGGTGCGGAATATCTTCACTGACCGCGCCAAAATGGGTCAGGAATAGTTGAGAAGGCTTTAAACTGGACAACAAGCGAATGGATTGCAACCAATCCTCAACATTGATATCGGGAGGTGGGCAAGGTGGCACCACGATTCCTTTGCCAATTTTGACACCAGCCACATCGCCAGTAAATACATTGTCTCCAATTTGCCACACCAAATGGTGCACCGCGTGGCCAGGGGTGTGCCAGGCTTTGACCTGCAAATCCTCCAGATAAATGGTTTCCCCGTGGCCAACCACCCGGAGTTGGGCTTGAGGAATGGGTTTCATTTCGCCCCACAGCACATCCATTTGATCAAGGTAGATCCGCCGTGCCGAATTGACCAATTTCTCAGGATTGTTCATGTGTCTTTCACCGAAGGGATGCAGGTAAATGGTGGCTCCGTGTTCTGCAAATGCCCAAGCAGCCCCCGCATGGTCAAAGTGAATGTGGGTAATGAATACATGTTTGATATCTGCAGGGGTATAGCCGTATTTGGCCAGACCCGCTTCAAGTACCGGGAAAGTGGAGTAAGGCCCCGTTTCAATCAGAACTGGGCCACTGTCGGTTTCTATCAGAAATGCTGCTATCGCTTCCGAAGCACCCAAAAATTGAAGGTCGAGGATTTTGATCATAAGCTTGTTTTGAGGTGGTAAATATAGGATGAAGAGTTGAAGAGTTGAACTATATTTTAAGCGAAAAGTTGAAGAAAAGAAACCAGGATGTACCCCACTTTGTAAAATGCCGTATCATTGTAACAGACCATAAACCATTTCAATTTCATTTAAGCATGCTGCAAATCATTTACACCGCTGTATTGTGTATTTCTGTTCATTTCTTGATTGCCCAAACCTCGTCGCTTCAACTCAGTCGCCCAGAATTACTTAATAAAGTCAAAGGCATGCTGATTGGTTCCGCCATCGGTGATGCCATGGGTGCGCCAACCGAGATGTGGTCGCGCGATAACATCAAAATGGAGTACGGTTTTGTAGACCACCTTGATTCCATGGTACGCGAACCCTCTCCCGAAGGCACTTGGCGCATGAACCTGCCAGCGGGTGGCACAACCGATGATACCCGTTGGAAAAAACTGGTGGTACAATACTTGCTGAACACCGGAAGCAAGGGCGAATTCAGCGCCAAAGATTTTGCCAGCTTGCTGGTAAAAGAATACGAAGCCGCCATCAAAGGATTAAAAAACACCGAAGGGTTTGCTCCTGAGCCTTATGAAGACCAGGCTCGGCGCATGGCCTGGTTGCAAGAATGGGCGCTGGTTGCGCGGCCTTTCGCGGCGGGGCAATACCTGGAATATACCGAAGCGCTCAGTCGTTTTTATGGGGGTGAAATGGTGTGTGGGGGACTTTTGTATGCCCCGGCCGCAGGTTTGCTTTTTCCCGGAAACCCCTTGAAAGCCTACGAACAAACCTACAAAATCAGTATTTTTGACATCGGATATGCCCGTGACCTCAGTTCCTTGATTGCAGCGATGACTGCACAAGGAATGGCTAAAGGTGCAACTGGAGAATCCATGTTGTCCGTTTTTCGGGATGTCGACCCGCAAGGTTTTTTCAAAAGCCGCCTGGTGGGGCGCTCTGCTTACCGCATTTTGCGCGAAGCGCGGCAAATCATCTTTGAAACCCAAAAGTTGCAGTGGTCTGATGTAGACAGCACCAAGCTGCCCCATCCAAAGCACATCAAACTGGATGCGCTGTACCTGACCCGCATGCAAAAAGCTTTTGAATTGCTGGACGCCAAAAATCAGGACATGCCCTTTCACGCCGGAGAAATTACCCTGGAAGTGCTGACAGCCATGCTTTTTGCAGATTTTGACTTTGAAAAAGCGCTCATTTTTCTGGTCAATTACGGCCGCGACAACGATACCACTTCGGCTATTTTAGGGGGAGTCCTGGGGGCATTTTGCGGAGTAGATCACTTGCCCGCCCACTTGGTGGAACCGGTTCTGCGGGAGAATAAAAAACTCCTGGAAACGGATTTGGAACAAATGGCCAATCAACTGACCGATAAAATTTTGGCGACCTACCAACATTAATTGTCCATGCATTTAGATAAAAATCAACTGCCTGAAATAGAAAACTGGTTGCGCAATCACCAAATTATTGCCAGCAACGAGCCCGTTATATCTGCTGAAAAAGCAGGCGAAGGCAACATGAATTATACCCTGCGGGTAAAAACCACCGAGCGCAGTCTGATCCTGAAACAAGCCCGACCCTACGTAGAAAAATACCCAACCATTCCTGCGCCCATTGAACGGGCAAGCATGGAAGCCGCGTTTTTTGCAGCAACAGCATCCTGGAATGGAGTAGGGGAGATGCTCCCCAAATTGTTGTATTTCAGCCCCGATGACCATTTGCAAGTGATTGAAGATTTGGGGGAAGGGACAGATTTTACGGCTTTCTATCAGCGTACTGAAGCCTTACCCTTGTCAGAATTGGCCAAACTGCTTGCTTTTTTAAAAACGCTACACCAACAAAGTCAAGCAACACCTCCTTCAGTCAATTTTCAGAACTGCTCCATGCGGGAACTCAACCATTTTCACATTTTTGATTTTCCTCTTCAAACAGGGAATGGATTGAATTTGGATGCCATTCAACCTGGACTGCAAGCACTGGCCGAACGCAGCATTTTTCAATCCCCCCTTTTGCGGGAAAAGACGCTGGCATTGGGTCAAATTTACCTGGCTGACGGGAATACGCTACTTCATGGCGATTTTTTTCCAGGCAGTTGGTTGCGTACAAGTAGCGGTGTTTTTGTGATTGATCCTGAGTTCTGTTTTCTGGGAACCCCGGCTTTTGACCTAGGTGTTTGCCTGGCACATTTGTGTTTCTGCGGCATGGAGTGGCGCACTGCACTGGATTGCCTGAAAACCCATTATGGCGAATTTGATGCCGCTACTTGTCAGGATTTCGCTGCTGTAGAAATCCTGCGCAGATTTTTTGGCGTTGCGCAATTGCCCTTAAACATGGGCATTCCTGAAAAGGAAGTCTTGACAAGATTGGCAATTGAACAGCTTGGGTTGGAGCTGAAATTTTGAAGAGGTGAATGTTTCCTAATCTAAAATTACGCAGCATTTAAACGTCCGTCTAACCTGAAATATCCATAGCAATGCGGAAAAGGCCTTATTGAAATCCCGATTTTGCGGAAGTGGAGGCGGGTTAAGCGAAAAACTGTTTGAGACCCGACGCAGGAGGGGTGAGTTTTTTTCGCGCCGCCGGAGCTTTCGCAAAATCGTAGGATTTCAATACAGCCTTGATTTTTTTGGTTACTTTTTGTATCAGACAAAAAGTGACAAGCGTTCCATCAACGCCTCCGCTTCATCATCCCTCCACCACCGGCAGGAGCCCCAGAACCAAAGCCAGGCATTTTGCTCATGTTGTGCATCATCTTGCGCATTTGCTCAAATTGCTTGATGAACATGTTGACATCATTGAGGGTGCGGCCACAACCACGGGCAATGCGTTGCTTGCGGCTGATGTTGAGCAAATCTGGATTGATGCGCTCTTGAGGCGTCATCGACTGGATGATGGCTTCCACCTTTTTAAAGGCGTTGTTGTCGATTTCAACGTTGCGGGTCAGCTTGTCCATACCCGGAATCATGCCCATGATACTTTTAAGATCCCCCATCTTTTTGATCTGGTTGATCTGCGCCATGAAGTCGTTGAAATCGAATTTATTTTTCTGGATTTTTTTCTCCAGTTTTTTGGCGAGTTCTTCGTCAAATTGCTCCTGGGCTTTTTCTACGAAGGAAACGATATCCCCCATACCCAGAATCCGCTGTGCCATCCGGTCGGGATAGAACATGTCCAGGGCGTCCATTTTTTCACCAGTACTGGCAAATTTGATTGGTTTACCCACGGTGTACTTCACCGAAAGTGCCGCCCCACCACGGGTATCGCCGTCCATTTTGGTGAGTACCACTCCATCAAAGTTGATGGTTTCGTTGAATGCCTGAGCCGTGTTGACAGCATCCTGACCCGTCATGGAGTCTACCACAAACAAGGTTTCCTGTGGCAGAATGGCCTCCTTGATGTTTTTGATCTCGGCCATCATCTCTTCGTCGATGGCCAAACGGCCAGCGGTATCTACGATGACCACGTCGCAATTGTTGGCAGTAGCGTACTGTATGGCTTTGAGCGCAATTTGCACCGGATTTTTGCTTTCCGGCTCTTTGTAGATCGGCACGCCGACCTGCTCTGCCAATACCGTCAACTGATCCATGGCAGCAGGACGGTATACGTCGCAAGCCACCAACAGTGGACTTTTTTTCTTTTGGGTCTTGAGCCAATTGGCCAATTTACCGCTGAAGGTCGTTTTACCCGAACCCTGCAACCCCGCGATCAAGATCACGGTGGGTTTGCCAGTAAGGTTCAATCCTGCGGCCTGGCCGCCCATCAGCTCGGTCAATTGATCCATGACGATCTTGACCATCATCTGACCTGGCGAAACGGATTTGAGCACGTTGTCAGAGCCAAGGGCTTTTTCCTTGACCTTGTCCGTAAACTCTTTCGCTATTTTATAACTAACGTCCGCATCAACCAATGCACGGCGGATTTCCTTGATGGACGCAGCTACGTTGATCTCGGTTAACTTGTTTTCACCCTTGAGTACCTTTAAGGCACCTTCCAAACGTTCACTTAAACTTTCAAGCATAATTCACTAGATTAAAAACAGGCAGCAAATATACGAAAAACATGGAACTGGTAAAGTGGAAAATGAAATTTTGAGCCGCACAAAATTCATTTAAAAGCCTTCATTGCATGGTTTCTAAAATTATTGTGCGAAACCTTCCCCAAGAACAGCTTAATGGTTATATTTAAGCATAAATTTTTCGAACTCCTCAAAAACCCAAATTATCTTATGTCGACAACTACACGGATTTTATTGATCCTGGCGGTTTTGGCATTGTACTTTTTCGGCCTGCTCAATTTTTGCTCCCGGCAAATTTGCGAAGCTTGCGGTACAAACCAAACCAATTCAGGAATATTGTCAGATTCAGCTGATACCGCGAGGCAATATCCCATCCAATTCAAGTTTGGGGATATGAATCCAGCCAAAGGCCCTGGATTTGACTCCTTGATTACTGCGGTGATGGCAGGAAACAACGATGATCAAATTTTGGAAATCGTTGGTTTGTTTTACGAAGGTGAAGCAGCACCTGCGGGCTTTGAAACCATGGGCCTTGCCCGGGCAACCGCAATTCGGGATGCTTTTTTCAAAAATATTCCTGAAGAACGCATTCGCCTGCGTGGTCGCCTGTTGAACACCGCTCCTCCCGCTGACAAAAACGCTTGGTTGAGCGCTTCTGAATTCAATTGGCTAGCCAAAGAAAAGGTAATCCCTGAAACGGTTGAAGAAGTGGCCGATGGTGCCATCATTCGCTTCCCTTTCAACTCTACGGAAAAAGATTACGATCCTAAAGTAGATGCTTATCTTCAAACCTTGGCCAAGCGCGTAGCCAAAACTGGCGAACGCATTGACCTGACCGGGCACACCGACAGCAAAGGAGAACCCGATTACAACCTTAAATTGGGACAGAACCGCGCAGTACAAATTCGCGATCTGCTGGTGAAATTGGGGGTTAAAACAGACCTGATCAGTACTGCTTCTAAAGGAGAAGCACTGCCAGTAGCTGCCAATACCACCGAAGAAAACCGCCACAACAACCGTCGGGTTGAAGTGCGCTTGATCAAAAAATAATCCGAAAATCAAAAAACAACTTCGTCATGTTGACAAACATTCTATTGCTACATATTCCAGTTCCGTGCTGGCTTCCTTTATTGTTGGCTTGTATCCTGCCTTTTTTGCTGGGGCTTTTGTTGGGTTGGCTGCTTTGGGGCAAACGCAAAAATACAGCCGATTCTTCTACAACAGTATTGGCTTCTTCTGCAGAGTCGATCCACCGTGCCAGTGAGCTGGAAAAAGAAATGGTAGACCTCCGATACAAATTGGATGAATGCCACAAAGAAAACGATGAATGGCACAAAAAAACCATGCATGCTGAAGCAGAAACTGCCGGTTTGAAAGCCAAATTGGAAGTAACCAATGCCAACTTGGCCGCTTTGATGGATGCCGCCGAAAAACCCAATCTTGATTTGGAATTGACAGATACTAGCAATGACGCCACCATAGTCACTGCTGGTACAGATACCAATGGCTACGCAACTTTGTTTGAAAGCGACAACCTGCAAATTGTAGAAGGCATTGGTCCCAAGGTAGAAGTGATTCTGGAAAATGCCGGCATCCAAACCTGGGGAGACCTTGCGGGGAAAACTCCCGAGGAGCTTCGCGCCATTCTTGCAGCCGCTGGGCTAGGTATGATCAATCCCGACACCTGGTCTCAACAGGCTCAATTGGCTCATGAGGGCAAATGGGACGAATTGGTTGAGTACCAAAGATTCCTGGGTGGTGGCCGCGAAAAAGCAGGCGACTTCAGCAATGATGCCAAGATTGAAAAAATGGCAGCAAAAGTGATTGAACTACGTGGAGAAAGTCCAAACCGGGTAACCTACAGCCGGATTTTTCTGGACAACAATTTACAAGTCATCGAAGGCATTGGCCCAAAAGTTGAAACGCTGTTGTATGAAAATGGCATCCGCAGCTGGGAAGACCTTGGCGCAAAATCTTCGGATGAACTCAGTACCATCCTTGCCGGGGCAAGCCTAAGCATGATGAACCCCGATTCATGGCCTCGTCAGGCGCAATTGGCTGCTGCCAATGATTGGGACACCCTTGCTACAATACAACAAAGTCTGGATGCAGGCCGCAGCAATGTAGGCGACGGCGACAACCCTGCCAAAGTGGACAAGCTGGCTGAAAAACTCAGCTCTGCACGTTTGGCTACCCGTGAGTCGAGCATCAACTATGCTGCACTGTTTGGTACAGACAACCTCCAAATCATCGAAGGCATTGGCCCTAAAGTAGCTGAGTTGCTGAATGCCAATGGTATTGCTACCTGGGCTGACCTGGCCAGCAAATCACCAGATGAAATCAAGCCGATTTTGGATGCGGCTGGTTCTGCCTACAAAATGATGGATCCTACTTCCTGGCCACAACAAGCCAAACTTGCTGCTGAAGGTCAATGGTCGGCTCTCATCGAATACCAAAAATTCCTGGATGGTGGCAAAGAATCAACTGGTGATTTTGAATCTCCTGCTAAGGCTGAAGACATGGCGCTGAAAATCCTGGGCTTTAGCAACAATCCGGAAGACCTGAAAATTGTAGAAGGCATTGGCCCAAAAATTGAAAGCTTGCTCAAAGAAGGAGGCATCAACAACTGGGACGATCTGGCTACTACTTTGGTAGCTCGCTTATACGAAATCCTGGATGCTGCTGGTGAAAACTACCGTTTGGCCAAACCCGCAACCTGGCCACGCCAAGCTGCGCTAGCTGCCGAAGGCCGCTGGGATGAGCTGAAGGAATACCAGAAATTTTTGGACAAAGGAAGTACTCCTGCGTAATTAAATATGTTGGAGAGTTGAAGAGTTGAAGTGTTGCGGTAGTGCAGAAATCGGAGCCTCGATAGCGTAGCTCAAAACCTGCATTGCCAAACGCTTCAACTTTTCAACCCATCAACTTTTCAACCCTCATAAGTATGTTACCCAAAATCACCCTGGGCATAGCCCTGTTGTTTTTGCCATTGTGTATGATGGCGCAAAAGTCGAATAATCCAGCCGCCAAAGGCTTCAACGAAGCGGGATCTGACCCCAAAGCCATCGCCATTGCCGATCAAGTCATGGAAGCCATGGGTGGCCGCAAAGCCTGGGATGCTACCCGCTACATTACCTGGAGCTTTTTTGGCCGCAGAACTTTGTTGTGGGACAAAAAAGCAGGGCAGGTGCGCATCGATGTCCCTGCCGACAAGAGTACCTATATCATTGACGTAAATAAAGAAACGGGCTTGATCAAGCACAAAGGCAATGTGATGACCCAACCTGATTCCATCAAAAAATACGCTGGAGTAGCCAAATCCATCTGGATCAATGATTCCTATTGGTTGATCATGCCGTACAAAATGAAAGACTCTGGCGTGACCCTCAAATACAAGGGTGAAATGCCCACCGAAACAGGCGCAACAGCTGAGGTGCTGGAATTGACCTTTGCCGGAGTTGGCCGCACCCCCGAAAACCGCTATATGGTTTTTGTAGACAAAACGAGCCACCTGGTGGTGCAATGGCATTACTTCAAAAACGCCAGTGACGAAAAACCAAGCATCGCAACGCCTTGGGAAAACTACCAGAGACAAGGCAAAATCCTGATTTCGGGAGATCGCGGTGGGAATAGAAAGCTGACGGATGTACAGGTGTTTGAGAGTGTGCCTAAAGAGAAGTTTACGGTGTTGTAAGGGTTGTGGGCATTTGGAGGGATGTTAGCGTTGAGGGAACTCAGGTGTACTCAATCCTGCCGTTGAAACAGCAGGTTACAAGATTAAGGATTTATTTGAGCGATACATCCTGAACCTGCGCTAGCGGGTAGCTTCTACCGAATCCGCGAAATCTTTCAGACTTTGGTTGTAAGGTAAGCAGGCATTAAGCTTTTTGAGTTTTGAAAAATCTTTACACAAGTCTGCTAGACTCGTAGCGCCCTTGATTTTCTTTCTATTTGCTTCTTTCCAAAACCTGCTCTTGGGATCGGCGGATTGGGCTGTATCTGACTGAAGATAAAGGGTTAGGCACCAGGCTTCAATTTCTTCGATGGCAATCGCATAAAGCAGCTGATTACTGTATTGATGATCTAGCCAGGTATTGATTAAGTCAATTACACTGTTTCGCAGTTGGGTACAATAATCGGGGTTATTCGTTTTATGTGGTTTGGTAAAAGTAAAGTTTTGCTGCTCAATTTCCGCAGTATCCAGATGTATCACCATAAATTGCTCATCTGAAAAAATAAAAAATCTTTCAAAATCAGGCCGCATACCGTCTTTGCCTTTGCAGGCTTTTTTTACACCTTGAAACGTCCCAATGCTAGAATCAGCAGCATCAGTGGCATCTCTTTGCAAGCTTGGGCGAATATCCACAATGTCGCTACCATCCACACCATAAGCCTTTAAGATAAGCCTGATCACAGCTTGATCTTCCGTTCCCTCTGCAATGATTCCGATGCGCATGGTTTAGAACTGGTTTGGAATAGCCCCTAAAAATCCACGTGTCCAAAGTTCGGAGAGTTTGTAACGCTCACCCATGTCGTTTTGAACTTCCGGCTTGAGGGTGATCCGGCGGGTTTGCGTGTGGCCTTTGTCGTTGCGTTTTACTTCAAAAAGGCGAACTTCGTCATCAAAGAGGTTCAAACCGTCCAGAATGGCTGGATTGTGCGTAGTGATGAGAAGTTGTTTGTCTTCTGATTTGGCCAACTTGCAAATTTCTTCCATGAGGTGGCGGCATAGGTGGGGGTTTAGGCAGGATTCGATGTTGTCGATTGCGAAGAATTTTGGGGTGCGTTTGCTGATCATGGCCGCAAGGTAAAAAAGGATGTGGAGGATGCCTTCGTTGGCGTTTTCGAGAGAAAAAGTGTTATTGCTTTTAGGCATATGCTTATCCATGAAGTACAAAACAGAATTACTATGATTAGCTTTATAACCTTTATATTTTAAAGCATTCTGAACATCAATAAAAAAGTCATCCAGCCAATTGATCAGGTATTTATATGACTTGAGAGTAGACATCTCTTCCTTATCCAGCGATGCCAATAACAAATCCAACCCTTCTCCGTAAATACCTAAAGGCTCCTTTTTACTCTCATGTGTGGAACCGCGAAGCGCCGGAGTATTGAGTAAGTAGATGATGTATTTTTTCAAAACCCAATGGGGGTATTCCTCCTTCAACTTTTCAACCAAAGGTTTTAAACCTTCATGAAACTTTCTTAATGCAGGGGTTTCGTATGTCGCTTGTGGCTCAGCTACAAGATTATTGACCAACGTCCTGGTGTTTTTTTCAACCTCCCACTCATTGTAAAAATCATCTTTATCTTTTTTTGTAAAATCAAATTCAAAGAAACTTTTATCTTCAAACGTGAGGTGAATAGAAAATTTATTCGCTTGTTTCTTATGCTTAAAATTGCTGATTATTAAGGAAGGCTTAGCAACTCTCACCCCCTTACTAATCAGGTTTTCATTATCAACTCTCTCATCCAATGCCGCACTTGCAAATCCCATCGCCTCCAAAATATTCGACTTCCCGCAGCCATTTTCTCCAATAAACACATTGATTCTACCCAATTCAATGGTATCGCTGACGATGGATTTGAAGTTTTTTATGGTAATTTCTTGCAACATATCGTATGGATGAATCAGTCATGTCCCGCGTAGCATCTGCGCTCTACGCAGTATTTCAATTCAAAAGTAACACATTTTTTCACAACCCAAGTTCCATCCTGCTATATCAAAAAAACATCCACCGCTGCAGCAATTGACTTTGGTACCTCCGTTTCATTTAGCATTTCCTGTGTGTCAATCTCAATTGCGCTTAAAATCGACCAGAAAAGTTGTTGCCTTCGTAAGACATCTCGCATACCTTTGTGTCATGAGATGCGGGAATATTGGTTCAAGTATGAACGTTGAACCAGCGTTGCATTTTGAGTTAAGAGGAGAAGGCTTGAATTAGCTGGGGATTACTAGTTTTTAGACAACAGTGTGTCGCCTGCGTTGCATGTTGAAGAATTTATTTCGTGTATTGCAGCCTCTGATGTAACCAAAATCGAACGCAGAAATAATGGGTGCAGGTCGTTATAGGAAGCCTTTAGAAAAGATTTTAAATTTTATTATTTAAAATAAAATGTTATTTTTGTAATAAAAAAATGCCAGAACTAAGTAGATTTTACGGTATTATCATCTACATGTATGCTAAGGATCACTCCCCTCCCCATTTTCATGCGAAGTATGGCGAGCATGTAGCTACGTTTTTTATTGAAAGTGGTGCGCTTCAGGAAGGAAATCTTCCAAAGAGGGCTTTACAATTAGTCAAAGAATGGGCATCTTTGCATAAACAAGAACTCAGAACCAATTGAGAAACTGCTCAATCAGACAGTCCCCATTTTTTTAAAATCGACCCACTTGAGTAATATGATCCACCTCATCAAAGAAATTCTCCAAGTCGAGCCTTTTACGGTCACTGTTCGCTACAATACAGGTGAAGTGCTTAGCATCCCTTTTAAACAACGCTTGCAGAAATGGGCTACTACTCCAGACAGCCCATTCTCCGAGCTGCTTCAAGAAGATTATTTTTCCCAAGTTCAGCTTGATCCAGAGGCCGAAACGCTGTTATGGCCCAACGGATTGGATTTTTGTCCCGACACCCTTTATACATGGGCACTTGAGGCAGAGGTAGCACCTGTTTCGCGCTAAGGACGTAGTCTCTTGCTTATTCATCTTCCCCCATAAACCAGCGTCATGCTATGAAAGTTAACGGGGAAAACTTGAATAATCGGAGACACCATACCAGCGGTTAGTGCAAGGTTTTTCGTTGATTTTGAAAGAGTTGAACTAGCCGATATTCTAAGCTTCTTGAGGAAAAGACTTGTACCAGCGGATTCTAACTTCTTCTTTCTGCTTACTCAAAACATCAGTATGCACTCTTATCTAAATCAAACCGACACTCAAGGATATGACCAAAATGAGCGTTAAAAAACTAATTATAAAGAAAAAGAACCTAAACCATTTGTTAACAAAAAAAGAGGTCATTATTACCAATAATTGACAAATCAACCAAATAGAGCTTATCAATCTTCCTTCTTTATTGGGGTAAAGAGGGTCATTCGGGTCATATAAACCAATCCAAATAAAGAAAAAATAGCCAGCATTAAAGCCTAACAAGAGCCAATAAAAACATTCAAAAATACTGTTTTTAGTATCATCAATTCTTAATTGATTATTCATTGGTTTATTCTTTTGTAGTTATTGGATTTATTTGTCTATGAGAACGATCTCCAGCCACCGCAGGTGGCAAGCTCCTTAGTACTAAAAAACTCCGCGTAACTCTGCGTCAACTTCCTTACTCTGCGGTTAAAATAGCTGATTTGAGTTATCAACACACACAACAAAAATTGTATCCCCCCTCAATTCGGCACAATCACCCGAATCGCATTCTCCAGAATCGTAAACTCCACCGGACATTCGCCCAAAAACTCTCCATCGGCTTCCAAATACACCTTTTCATTCGCTGCGGACTCTACCACAATGCTTTTGGCCTGGTGCAAAGTAACCTTGCGGTGACCACCAATCGTACCTGCATAAAACCTCGGCGTACTGAGGATGACATCCCATTTGGGAATTTTCCGCGCAATGGTCAATCCCAATAAGCCATCATCTGGAATGGCCTGTGGCACAAATTGCATGCCCCCTCCTGAGAATTTGCAGATGCCAATGTTGATGGTGTAACAAAATTCCTGAACCGACTGGCCGTTGAAGGTAATTTTGCAAGCTTGTGGCTGAAAGCGAAACAAACAGCGCAAAATCCACCAAAGGTAAACAAAGCGATTTTGGGCACTGACCTGGTTGTCATTCATGGTTTTGACCACAAACGCATCGTAGCACAAGCCTGCCACATTGGTGAAATAACGCTGGGATTGTTGCCCATCCTTCCAGTAACTGGCCATGCCAAGATCCTGCAAGCGACTGGCTGAAGTAAACAACTGGGGCAGCCATTCGCGCCAATTGGCAGGGATTCCATACGTCCGAATCCAGTCATTGCCGGTGCCTACTGGCAGCAATCCATACTGAACCTCGGTGACTGGAACGATGTTTTGCAGCATCAAGCCATTGATCACTTCGTGATTGGTGCCATCTCCTCCTATCGCAATGATGTGTCGGTAGCCGATGGATAGGGCTTCCTGCACCATCGTGATGGCATGACCAGGGCCGATGGTAAAATTGGAAACAAAATCGATGGATAGTTTATGGAGTTCCGCTTCAATGGAAGGCCAGAGCTTTTTGACCAGGCCCCCGCCAGCAGCAGGATTTGCAATGATGAACCAATTGGGCATGTTTAGGTATTGGGTTGTAATCGATTTCAAACTGAAATTTGAACCAAGCTCTTAATTTTTGTGAAAATAATTGCAATAAGCGCCTACTTTTTGTACTTTATTCGAGAATTTTGCGGCAAATTAACCAACTGAAACCATGTTCAAATCCGCATACCGCTTGCTTACGCTTGCCACGCTATTTTTCCTCTTTTCCAACTGCCAACCACAAAAGTCTGAAAATGAGGAAAAGACAGCACCTGTATTCAGGTACAAAAAAGAGCAACACCATTTTTCTAAAGCTTCAGAAGGATGCAAAACTGACTCAAACGAATGCGCTATTGTGGCCATGAACTACCCGCAGTTTAAGGAAGATGGGGCCGTTTTTGCCCGCATCAATGATTCCATATTGCACTACGTGAAAGCTTCGCTGACTTTCGAAGATGAAAAGTTGAGCAATGATATGGATCTGGACGCGCTGGGCAATCGCTTTATCCAAGACTACAACGAGTATTCTGCGGAGGCCAAAACCCGCGCGGAAGAAGACAACTCTGAATTGTTCATCACCCCCTGGAACATTGAAACCGATGGGGCCATCATTTTTGAATCGCCCAAAGCAGTTTCCATCCGCCTTGATGAATATGCCTACACTGGAGGTGCGCACCCCAATAGCAATACAGCACTGCTCATGTACAGTACCAGTACCGGGAAACCGATGAAACTGAAAGACCTGGTCAAAAATCAGGCTCAATTGGAGCGATTGGTCGAGAAGAAATTCCGCGAAACCCACGAGCTAGCCCCCAACGCAAACCTCAACGACAAGGGTTTTTTCTGGGAAGGCAAATTCCAACTTCCTGCCAACATTGGCATTGTAGCCGAAGGGATGCTTTTCTTTTACAATTCTTACGAAATTGCCGCCTATGCTGTCGGCCCAACCGGTTTTGTGTTGAGCTGGGAGGAGTTGGGGACTTTGATTGACACCAACAAATTGAAATAAGCGAGCATGTCGAAACCACAGATCGCTTGGACTTTTCCTTTGTTTTTGGGCTTTTGGATGCTCCTGAATGTGCTACAAGCCAGCTTCACCTCTTTGGATCCAGACGAAGCCTACTATTGGGTTTATGCCCAAAACCTGGACTGGGGCTATTTTGACCATCCACCTGCGGTGGCCTTGATGATCAAAATCGGCACTCTGCTGCTTCCCGGTACATTGGGACTGCGCTTTCTGGTGGTTTTGGCCAATGCGTTGACCTTGCTGGTCATCTGGGATCTGGCAGACCGCCCCCAGCGTGGTCGCGGCCTGTATGTCTTGTTAGCCATGATGGTGGCCATGCCTTTTTTGCATTTGTACGGATTTATCGCAACCCCTGATGCTCCCTTGATGCTGTTTACGGCCTTGTTTTTTTGGGCCTACCGCCGATTTTTGGCGCAGCCCAATTTAGCATCTGCGGTATGCTGGGCGATCATCATGGCGGCCTTGTTGTACAGCAAGTACCACGGGATCTTGTTGATCTTTTTTACGGTGTTGTCCAATTTGCGTTTGTTTCGCAATCCCTGGTTTTACCTGGCTGGCTTTTTGGGTGCTCTGCTGTTTTTGCCACATTTGTACTGGCAATACAGCCACGATTTTCCATCGTTTCGCTACCACCTCAAAGGTCGCGACGATGTATACGAACTGAAGTACACCACCACCTACCTGCTCAATCAACTGGTCGTTTTTTCACCTTTGCTGGTTCCTTCCATCGCGTTGTCATTTTTCAGGTTGCGGTTTGAAACTCCGATTCTGCGGGCTTATCGCCTGGTCGTTTTGGGCTTCTGGGCGTTTTTTTTGTGGAGTACCACCAAAGGCCACGTTGAGCCGCAATGGACTGCTATTTTGTCTATACCGCTGGTGTTGCTTTTGTTTGCCTATGCACAGCAAAAAGGCTTTGCCTCCAAAACCGTGATTGGCTTGGGGCTTGCTACCGCAGGTTTATTGCTGCTTACCCGGGTTGCCTTGGTCTTTATGATTGGCCCTTTGGGCAAAGACTTCGACAATCAGGGCTGGATCGATTTGGTGAAGCAAAAGGCGGGTAAAACACCAGTTCTTTTTCACAATACTTACCGCAGTCCGGCGCTTTACGCTTTTTATACTGGCCAAAAAGCCTATGAACTGACCACCGCGCAATACCGCAAAAGCCAGTACGACCTCTGGAACGACGAAGTGGATTTGCAGGGCAAAAAAATTTACCTGGTCATGCACGGAGATACCTATTGCACCCAATGCGACAGTTTGAATTTTGGAAGAAACAAAATGCTGGGCCTGGAACTCAAGGATTTTCAAGTAGTTGAAAAAATTACCCTGGAAGTACTGGATGCACCCAAATCGGCAGTAGCTGGAGATTCGATTTCTGTTCGAGTGAAACTGCACAATCCATATTCTTTTTCAATTGATCCTCAACGGGGGACTTATGCGGTGAAACCAGGAGTGGCCTTTCACCGCCAGGGGCAAGTGCTGTGGGTAGAAGATTGTACCTCCAAACAGCCTTTGGGAATCTGGAAACCCGGCAAGGACTATATCCTGGAATTGAAATGCCGAACTCCGCTTGAATTTAAGGGCAAACTGGATTTGGTGTTTGGTTTGCGGTACGCCAATTTGCAGCCCACTTTGGCGGGAGAGGCAATTGAATTGCTGATAAAATAAACTCATGCCTAGATATCTCATTTCACGCAGATTTCGCGCAACGCATTTAACCGCAGAGTAACGGAGTTGACGCGAAGTTTCGCGGAGTTTTTTTAGTATTTAGGAGCTTGCCACCTGCGGTGGCTGGAGATCGTGCTCCAGTAGTATCTTGCCTAAATCAACTGTGAGGACTCGATTTAGGTCAACGAACCAAACTTCAACAACGGCGACCTCTGTGGCCTCTCCGCACCGAAGGTGACCTGAAAAAACTCCGCAAAACTTCGCGACAACTCCGTTACTCTGCGGTTAAAACGCGTAATGTGAGTTATTCAAAGAATGGAACCCCCGGAATCGCATATTTTTTCATCCCCTCTTCGTTGATTTCTACGCCAATTCCTGGCTTTTCAGACACGGTGATGAAGCTGTTTTGCACCCATTCTCCTTCGTAATGCACAATTTCCTTGAACATGGGTTGGGTGTGGAAATAGGATTGCCATTCCAAAATCAAGAAATTGGGTACGGAAGCACAAACATGCGCCGACGCCATTGCGCCCAAGAAGGAAGCGACCATATGCGGCGCAAAAGGCACGTAATACAAATTGGCCAGGTTGGCAATGCGCTGCCCTTCGCCTAAGCCCCCTGCTTTTTGCAGATCGGGCATCACAATATCCACAGCACCGATTTCCAACAACCTTCTGAATCCATGCGCCAGGTAATGGTTTTCTCCGGCACAAATGGGCGTGCTGGTCGATTCGCTGATCAATTTGTAGGCTTCCGCGTTTTCGGCGGGGATGGGCTCTTCCAGCCACATCAGGTTCAGGGGTTCCAGTAGCTTGGCTACGGCCTGACCAGTTACAGCATCGTACCTGCCGTGCATGTCCACACAGATGTCGATGTTGGGTCCCACTGCGGCTCTGGCTGCAGCGATCTGGTCGTACATGCGTTTGAGTTCTCCGTGGCTGGCTGTCCAGTTGTAGGCATCGTATTTGTTGGGGTCATTGGCTTGATCCAGGTCAAATTTGAGGGCATTGAATCCCATTTTGACGGCATTTGTTGCGGCATCAGCAAAGTCTTTGGGAGTTGGCAAATTTCTTTGGTAAAGGGCAGTATCACAATAGACCCTGACCTTATCGCGAAATTTTCCACCCAAAAGCTGATAAACAGGCAGATGTAAGGCTTTGCCAGCCAAGTCCCACAGGGCAGTTTCAATGGCAGAAAGCACCGCTATATACATACCCGACTGCGCGCCCTGAAAAAAACCGGATCGGCGGATGTCTTCAAACAGGCGGTGTACATTCAAGGGACTTTTGCCTTTGATTCTTTCTCCAAAGTTTTTGACCAGGTGGTAAGTGCCTGGGATGGCGTCTACACCTTCGCCGCAGCCCCAGATGTCTTGATTGGTGTATATTTTGACAAAAAGACTGCCGCGGATGTAGCCACATTTCACCTCGGTGATTTTTAGGTCGGCAGGGGAGGAGGCTTTGGGGATGTTGTCGATGGCAGTTTCATAGCCTTTTCCAAAGGCAGACAAGGAAACCATCGGGGTCAAAGCCGTAGCGATTGCGGCTTTGGATATAAAGGATCTTCTGGATGTAGGTTTTGACATGATTGAAAGGTTTTAAAAGTGGCGAAAAGGGGAGACTACCAGGTGCGACCTTTCAGGAATTCCTGAATCTGTTCTTTTGGCACCGGTAGCTTGTCGATGTGCAGATTGAGCCAGGCTGAGAAGTCTTTTTCGATCTCGTCGCTCCATTTAGTATCGATTTGCCCGGGTGTGTATTTTTGTTCGCGCAGGCGCAGGTGGCCAAACATATCGCGCAGTCTGACAATCTCGGAAGTCTTGACTACTTTTTCCACCAAATGAGGGGGAATGAAAATCACGCCGCCATCCCGGCCTAAAACGGCATCACCTGGCATTACGGTTGCTTTGCCAATGCGGGTGGGGTGATTGATGGCCACCAGGGTGGTATTCAATTGTCCGTCCGGATTGTTGAGGTGGTGAGAGGGGTGGTAAGTACGGAAAAAAGAGGTAAACGAACCAATTTCCTTCAATCCATTGATGTCGCGAATTGCTCCGTTGTACACGATGCCATTGCCGGTTTTGGCAAAGATGGAGTTGCCCAGGTTGTCGCCGATGGTTGGTCCATCTTCGTGCGCTCCAAACTGGTCTACCACGTACACATCGCGTTTGGTCAAAAGGTCGATCGGCCAGGAGTTTTGGGATTTGACCCGGCCATCCTTGGTATGCCCTTTTACGTCTATAACCCGGTGGATATCGGGTCGCCCGGGCATGAAGGTTGCTGTGACTGCTCTGCCCACCAAAACGCTGTCCGGGTTGATGGTTTGCCAGCCGTCGTCATACTGAAATTTGTAATTTTCGTTGCGCAGTACCGCCCAGGCTTCTTCGTGGGTGACCAGTTTCAGGCGATTGAGGAGTTGATCCGATACTTTTGGACGGCCATCAGCGTATCTTTCTCCTTTCCATTCAGGAGTAAGAAAAATCAGCTCTTCTTTACTGATTTGCTGGCCAATAGCTGATAGGCCAAAAGCCATGCTTGTGAGAACAAGCAGGCAAAATTTTAGTTTTGACATGTTGTGTTTGTTTATAGTCATAAAAAAATCCATTCAAAAACGACAATGCAGTGAACTCAAAGGTAGCCTTTTCTCTAATGGGGCAATGTGTCAATAAATCAACACATTGCCTCATCGGGAAATCCGTAAATTACCTTATTAATACTTCGCAGCTTGTCCAGGCTTGGGCAAAGACAATTTGATGAATTCCCGCAAATGTTCATTACTACTTTCCAGGTCTTCCTTGCGCAGGTACATCATGTGTCCGCTGCGGTAGCCTTTCCAGCTCATGCGATCTTTCAGCTTCCCGCTGGGATCCATTTGCCACATGTTGTATTTGGCGTTGAAGTAGTCGCATGCGCCATCATAATAACCAGACTGCACCATTAGATGCAAGTAGGGATTCTGCGCCATCGCCTGTCGCAGGTTTTCACCCGTTTTATCACCAGTACGATCCCAGGGATTGACGGGGCCAAACATGTTGTACTTCAAATCGGTTTTGTATTTCAGCTCTTCGCGTAGGTAGATGTTGATCGGTGGGGTAAAGGAATGCAACCAGGAGGTCAATTCCGCGCTGTAATCGGGCCCCATGCCGATATCCTGCCGATCAAGTCCGAGATAACGCGAATCCAACCGACCTACGGTATACCCCCGGTCGCGCAGCAATTCTTTCCAGAAAAAAGCATAAGAAATATCCAGATTGGCTTGTAAAATCACGGCTTCCTTGATGCCAGAATACCGGGCAAATTTAGCAGCAATGGCCTTTTTTTTGCTTTCTTCCAAAAAACCTCCTCTAGCCACTGCGGGCAACAGTTCGTTGATGGTAAACTCCTCCACTTCGGGGAGTACCTCGGTGAGGTCTTTCTTTTGCAAATCAGCGGGCAGCGCCTTGTGGTACCAGGCCGTTGCAGCATAGAAAGGCAAACGCAAAGCCTGATCAACTGCTCCATCACGCGCTAAGCCCAATTCGGTAGGAGATACCAGAATGACCCCATTGAGGTACATCCACTGGGCATTTTGCAATTCCAGCGCCAAACCTGATACACGGGTCGTACCATAACTTTCACCAATTAAATACTTTGGTGAAGCCCAACGGTTGTAGCGACTTACAAAAGTATTGAGCCATTCCGCGAGGTACTTGATGTCGGCATTTACACCGAAAAACTTGGCAGGAGGAACGTCTTTGGCTACAATCCTGGAAAAACCAGTATTCACCGGATCGATGTGCACAATATCTGCTACATCCAGGATGGAATAGGGATTGTCTTTAACTCCATAAGGTTGAACAGGGTAACCTTCATCGTCAATTTGCAGGATGCGTGGCCCTGTATAGGCAATGTGCATCCACACCGAAGCCGAACCAGGCCCGCCGTTGAAGGAGATGACCAAAGGCCGTGAACTGCGGTCTTTGACATCCGTGCGTTCGTAGTACGTAAAAAACAATCCCGCCAGTACTTTGCCTTCTTCGTCCCAAACCGGGATGGTGCCGGCTGTGGCTTTGTAGGGTACCCGCTGTCCTTTGATGGTCACTTCGCGGGTGGTTTCTACAAAAGAATCGGGATTTAGCGTACGAGATGGCGAGGCCATTTTTTCTTCCTTCGCCGGAGGTGGAGGAGTGGTTTCCTTGGGTGTTGGTTTGGTTTGGGCGTTTGCAAACAAGAGAGTAAGGCAACTCAAGCCTAAAATCAGCCATTGCTTTTTCATGTACATTCAAATTGGTGATTGAATTGATTTTTTCATACAAATCCAGCTTGCTCATTTGACGACAAACAAGCAAGCTGGAATTTATCTGAAAAAAACTACATGGAAAAACTTTTGGTGCTTTAAGTTGCACTTAAAACCGGTAACCTATGGCTACGGTCATGGGAAGATCAAAATTTAAAAAAGGAATATCGCTTAAATTGACGGGGTCAGCATTGTTCAATGCCTTGATGTTGTATACAAAAGCGCGACCGAAGCCCAGGTTGAAATCAAAATGCAAGCGCTCATTGCGTGCAAAGGTTTTGAAGCCAAAAAGGAATCCCGCAGCGAAACGGTTGGTGCTGTATTCAGCGCTGGTAGAGTCTGAAGTACCCGTGGCTTTGCCCGAAGAATAACGCGTGAAAAGCCCTCCATAGAATTTGTCAAGCCCAATTTCACTGGGGTTAAAGTAATAACGACCATTCACGCCAGCGCGGAGGGTGGTGTTTTTGAGATCACTGCCTTCACTAAAGTTGATTTTGTTCCAGGATCCGCCTAAAGTAGCTTCTAGTCCAATGTTGTCGGCAAGGGCAAACTCACTGCGTAGGTTCAATGTACCGAAGAGTGGCCCAAAAGGACCGATTTTGACATCCACCTGGGCAAAAGCGGATGCATTTGCAATCAGACAAAGGATTGCAAGGAAAAGATAATTTTTCTGCATGTTGATTGGTTGATAAGGTTTCGCAAATAGGAGTGTTGCGCCAGAATTGTTGCGCTTTCATCGGGATCAAATTTCCTCTAATCTGCTCAACAGTGCAAGCATCTTAGAGGAACTTTAACGCATCTTAAATGTCTTTAACTCAATTTGGCTACTCCATCCGCAATTCTTTGGATGGCGGTATTCAAATCCTGCTCTGAAGCAGCGTAGGAGATGCGGAAACAACTGTCGGCACCAAAGGCAGCACCTGAAACGGTTGCAACATGGCATTGCAACATCAGGTAATCGCAGAAATCATTGGCATCGTTGATGGTGGTGGTGCCATCCGTTTTGCCAAAATAAGCACTGATGTCCGGGAAAATATAAAAGGCACCTTGTGGCTTGTTGACTTTAAATCCTGGGATTTTGCTCAAGCCATCGATGATCAAATCACGGCGCTTGAGGAAAGCCTCACGCATCTCGTAAGTTGGGGTCATATCGGCCAAAAGCGCAAAAGCAGCTGCTTTTTGACTGAAGGAGTTGGCACCTGAGGTCACTTGACCCTGGATTTTCACACAGGCATCCGCCAACCAGGCAGGAGCGCCAATGTACCCCAAACGCCAGCCCGTCATGGCAAAGCCTTTGGCAAAGCCATTCACAGTTACAGTTTGGTCTTTGACTTGCTCAAAAGCCCCAATGCTGACGTGTTTTTCGCCAAAATTGATGTACTCGTAAATTTCATCCGCAACGATGATGATGTCGGGATGTTGAGCGATCACATCGGCAATGGCTTTTAATTCCTCGTGGCTGTAAACCATCCCGGTGGGGTTGGAAGGCGAGGAAAACACAATGGCTTTGGTGCGACCCGTAATTGCTGCGGCAATTTCAGCTGCGGGAACTTTGTAATCCTGCTCAAAGCTCGACTTCAGAATAATGGATTTTCCTTCGGCCAATTCTACAATTGCAGAATAAGAGACCCAATAGGGCGCCAAAATAATCACCTCATCACCTGGATCCAGGATGGAAAGAAAAATATTGGCCAGAGATTGCTTGGCTCCATTGGAAACCACGATCTGATTGAGGTTGAAATCCAGATTGTTGTCGCGTTTGAATTTCACCTTGATCGCCTCCCGCAGTTCTTGCAAGCCTGCCACTGGAGTGTATTTCGTAATGCCATCATCCAGCGCTTTTTTAGCTGCATCTTTGATGTGATTGGGCGTATCAAAATCTGGCTCACCCAAACTCAGGTTGATCACATTGTGGCCTTGGGCTTTGAGTTCCCGCGCCATTGCCGCCATTTTTAGCGTCTCGGATTCTGCCATCTGCATTACGCGCTGAGACAGACGAGAAGAAGTCGCAACAGACATGTCTTGTGTTTTTAGAAATTGAATGTTTGAATATGAACCTAAGGCTGTCGATAAAAAGTTTGGATAATTTTCTAGGAAGACTAAGCGATTAGGGCAATCGACCGTAAAAATAACCCCAAACTCCCAAAGAACCAAAGAATTTTACTGATGTGCCCATGATTTGAGAAAAATCAGTGCTGGTTTACTTTTTTTGCTAACAATTGCTTATGTCGTTACGCCCAAAAAGTTACTATCTTTCGTCCCTCAAAGTGGAGAATAATTACTTCCAATGAAAGAAAAACTGTTAAATCTTGAACACCGGGTCGACATCGCACGGCTTGGTGGAGGGCAATCACGCATTGATGCCCAGCATAAAAAGGGAAAACTCACCGCGCGCGAACGCGTTCATTTTTTGCTCGATCCTGGATCTTTTGAAGAAGTGGGCATGATGGTGCAGCACCGCTGCAAAGATTTTGGAATGGATCAACAGCATTTCCTCGGTGATGGGGTCATCACCGGATATGGAACCATTGATGGCCGACTTGTCTATGTTTTTTCGCAGGATTTTACGGTATTTGGGGGTTCCTTATCGGAAGCCCACGCCGAGAAAATCTGCAAAATCATGGATCTGGCCATCCGCAACGGAGCACCCGTGATTGGCCTCAACGACTCAGGTGGTGCACGCATTCAGGAAGGCGTTGCTTCTCTGGGAGGTTATGCCGATATTTTTTACCGCAACGTAATGGCTTCGGGAGTGGTGCCACAAATCTCTGCGATCATGGGGCCATGTGCTGGTGGCGCGGTATACTCTCCAGCCATGACCGATTTTATCATTATGGTCGAAGACACCTCGTACATGTTCGTAACTGGCCCCAACGTAGTCAAAACCGTAACCAATGAAGACGTAAGTGCCGAAGAATTGGGTGGTGCCAGCACCCACTCTTCCAAATCGGGGGTGACGCATTTTACGGCATCAAACGATCTGGAATGCCTTCACAAAATCCGGCAATTGGTGGCCTATATGCCCCAAAACTGTGAAGAAAAACCTGTCCTCAAAGACTACACTTTGGCAGAGGAGTGGCGCGAACAATTGCGCCACATCATCCCTGACAATGCCAATGTACCTTACGACATGCGCGATGTCATCAACGGCATCATCGATGAGGAATCCTTTATGGAGGTTCACGAAGCCTTTGCCGAAAACATCGTGGTAGGTTTTGCCCGTTTGGCGGGACGCAGCATTGGAATCATCGCCAATCAACCCATTAGTTTGGCAGGGGTGCTCGATGTCAATAGTTCCCGCAAAGGCGCGCGGTTTGTACGTTTTTGCGACAGCTTTAATATTCCCATGCTGGTGCTGGTTGATGTGCCTGGTTTCCTACCCGGAACCGATCAGGAATGGAATGGCATCATTGTCAATGGGGCCAAGTTGTTGTACGCTTTTAGCGAAGCTACGGTTCCCCGCATTACCGTGATTACCCGCAAGGCTTATGGTGGCGCTTACGACGTGATGAATTCCAAGCACATCGGTGCCGATTTGAATTACGCCTGGCCTTCGGCTGAAATTGCCGTGATGGGTGCAAAAGGGGCTTCTGAAATTATTTTCCGCAAAGAAATTTCTGAAGCGGAAGACCCCGAAGCCCTATTGCTCCAAAGAGAAAAAGAGTACCAGGAAGCTTTTGCACATCCCTATCAGGCTGCCGAGAGAGGCTATATTGATGAGGTAATCGATCCTTGTTTGACTCGGCGCAAACTCATCAAAGCTTTTGCTTCTATTGAAAACAAAGTGGTGCATTTGCCCCGCAAGAAGCATGGGAATATTCCGTTGTAATTGTAAGTTGAATGCTATTTTTTCTGTGCTTCGACTTTATTCTTTTCAACTTTCCCTGCATTTTTGCAAAGTCAATTTTATCTTTCCAAGTGTTTAGATAAATGATAAGGGATATCCTATCCATTAACCCAAGATTTTAAATAAAAAACAAACATGAAATTGTTCAACTTGACCACCTGGCTGATCTTTTTGATCCCCTTCTCTATTCAAGCCCAAAACCTTCAGGAAAACGAACGCACCATGAGCCAAGGCTCAAAGGCTGGTTTTTCGATGAACATCGACGAGCTTACCACCAAAGACGCAGAAAAGCTGTGGATTGATTTTCTCAAAAACACCAACGCGAAAACCAAAAAAGACCGCAAAACCAACGAGGTTTTTGCCGATGATGCTTCTGTACCGGCCATTAGCAGCAACTTGATGGATGTTTATGCCACCTTTACTGAACGCGGCAAGCAAACCGAAATGGTGGTTTGGGTAGATCTTGGTGGCGCCTTTTTGTCCCGCCGTCAGCACCCAGAGAAAATTGATGCATTCCAGCAATGGATGGCGGAATTTGGTCGCGTTACCCGTGTTCGCAAAGTTGAAATCGAACAAGAGGCCGAAGAACTGGTATTCAAAGACCAGAAAAAAGAGTTTGATAAACTGATCAAAGAAGAAGATCGGCTGAAAAAAGACATTGTCGAAGCCGAACAAAAAATCAATCAGGCCAGGAAGGAACTGGAAGTCAACCAGGCCAACCAAAACAACCGCCGCCAGGAAATGGAAAGGCAACAAATGAAAATTCAGGAAATTGAAGCGAAGAAAAAACGGATTGAATAAACAAAAAAGGGCTGCTCGATAAGGTTGAGTAGCCCTTTTTTATTTTTTAGCCTGCTTTTGACTGCTCCTTGAAACTTTTTACCCTGGCTTCACTGTTACAGCTGCTCAATCGTGAAAGATGGACATTCCACAAATACAAAAAGAACTCAAATTTCGGACTTCTCGCAGCTCAGGCAGCGGCGGACAAAACGTCAATAAACTGGAAACCAGGGTGGAAGCCCTATTTGAAGTAGAGGCTTCAAGTGGCTTGAATTCCGATGAAAAAAGCCTGATCCAAACCAAATTGGCAGCACGCATCAACAAAGAAGGATTGTTGAGTACCGTTGCTCAGGAAAGCCGCACCCAATTGAGCAACAAGGAAAAAGCCATCAAAAAAATGCTCAGCTTATTGGAAACAGCGCTTATTCCCGAACCGGAAAGGGATGAAGTTCCGGAGCGCCTGGTAGCCAATCCACGCAAACGCAAAAAGGCCAAATCCGTGCAAAGTGAAAAAAAAGCAGCCCGCAAGAAAATTATCCCACCAAAAGAAGAAGATTAGCCCAAAACTGATTAAGTTTCCCGCTTAGTATGACGCAAAAAATCAAGATGTTAATTTTTCTGCGTTACTCAATCAAGCAACATGAAACCAATATTCAGTATTCTCTTCGGCTTGGTGCTTTCAGTAGCATCCGCACAAGACAAACCAGCTTACCGCATTTTTGACCAAAATGGAAAGGAAGTAAGCTATGCCCAAATGCTCAAAAACAGCAAAAAATCCGATGTCGTTTTTTTTGGAGAGCAACACAACAACCCCATCTCGCATTGGCTACAAATTGAACTGGCGAAAGACCTGGAAAAGGAAAACAATGGCAAACTCATCATGGGCGCCGAAATGTTTGAACGAGACAACCAGGCCATTCTCACAGAATACCTGAATGGTCAAATCAGTACCAAAAATTTTGAAGAAGAAGCCCGCATCTGGGACAATTATGCCACGGACTACAAGCCCTTGGTAGAATTGGCCAAGAGCAAAAAACTGCCGTTTATTGCCACCAATGTGCCCCGCCGTTATGCCAATATGGTGTACAAGCAAGGCATCGAATCCTTGAATCCCCTTTCCGGAGAGGCCAAAGCCTGGATTGCTCCGTTGCCCATTGAAGTGGACATGAACCTGCCCTCTTACGTATCCATGGCCAAAATGATGGGCGGCCACGGTGGGGATGCTGCTACCACCAACCTGGTGAAATCACAAGCGGTGAAGGATGCGACCATGGGCTACTCCATCGCACAAAATCTCAAAAAAGGCTATATTTTTCTTCATTTCAACGGTGCTTATCACTCCGATTTGAAAGAAGGAACGGTATGGTACCTGCGCAAATACGCGTCTGTAAAGGACATCCTGACCATATCAACAGTGGAGCAAGACAATATTGACAAACTGGACGATGAAAACCGCAACAAAGCCGATTTCATTATTTGTGTACCCGCCAACATGACCAAAACATATTAGGAGCTTACGCTGTTGAAACTGGATAATTCAAAATCATGTACAGATTTATTTTGATCGCTCAGTTTGTTGCCCTTATTTTCATCCTTTCCTGCCAAACTAGCCCGTTCAATCAAGGCAAAATCATGTACGGCAATTTTTGCGCCAATTGTCACATGGACGATGGCAGTGGTTTGCGAGGCCGGATTCCGCCTTTGGCGAATTCCGATTACCTCAAAAAACACCGCAACGAATTGGCCTGCATTATTCGCTATGGCAAAAAAGGAGAAATTGAGGTGAATGGCAAAAAATACGATGAAGCCATGCCCGGGGTGCCTCAATTGACCTATTTTGAAATTGCCAACATCATCAATTACATGAACCAAGCCTGGGACGACAAACCAGCCTATGTAAAGGTGCAGGAGGTACAGCGGGCTTTGGAAAAATGTAAATAATCGTCAGTTGTATTGCAGCATTGAAATCAATAAAATCCTGCTTTCTCCGTTGTTTTTGGGTAAAAGGTCGTATTTTCCGACCCGACAAACAATGGTGTGTAGCGTAACTCAGTTTTTCGACTCCCTAACTTTACGGGGAGACCAGTAAATGAGGATTCTCTCCGCACCTTCCAAACCATTATTTATGAAGAATTGGTTGATTACACTTCTTTGCTTTTGTTTTATTGCCATAGGATTTGGCCAACTTAACGCCCAGATTGGCCGCATCAAAATTCGGCCAGATGTAGATTCTGTTTATGTTTGCCCAGACAGCAGCATCACTTTAGAGGTGACTGGCGGTTTCAATTACAGTTGGAGCCCTGCCAACATCCTCAACCGCAGCAATGGCAACTTGGTAGTAGCCAAGCCTACTCAAAATACCCGCATTTTTGTTGAAGGTTTTGTCAATGGCCAATTGCGCAAAGATACCATTACCCTGGTAGTGGTGCGCCCCACCTTGCAATTGATTGCACTAACTTCAACTTCCGTTTGTAGAGGAACCCCCGTGCGCTTGCGTGCAGTAACCAATACGGGAGGGCAAGGGGTCACCTGGGATCCGGTGAATGGGTTGGACAAGCCCAATTCTGCGAATGTAATCGCTTTACCGGAAAATACGACCACCTATCGGGCGGAATTGAACGTCACGGGCTGCAAAGTAGATGCAACCATTCAAGTTACCATTGCCCCTCAAAAAATAGACATCATCAACGGGGATACCGTAAAAGTGTGCAAGGGCAAGACCAAAGTCAAATTGGAGGCAACCACCAATACTGGCCTTGCCACCGGGGTAAGCTGGACGGCCAAAGACAAGAGCATTGCCCGCCAGAACTTACTCAGTGTAGATGTAGAACCCAAAATCACCACTACTTACTATGCGACCCTGGTAGCCACGCCTTGTACCATCATCGATTCGGTTGTGGTAAAAGTTGATTCCTTACCTACACTCATGATCACCATCGATCCCAAGAAGGAAGTGTATTGCAAGGATGAAATCATCACCTTGAAATCAGATACCTACGAAACAGCAGCTTTCCCCGATATTAAGCATGCCTGGAGGCCTCGCCTCAGACTGGATGGCTCCTTGCCTGGTTACCAGTTTCAAACGCCGGATTCGCTCTGGAACATGGTTTTGGGAACAATCGACAGTGTAGTGTTGATTCGCGACACCAGAAACAATGGCTGCATTGACAGTGCTGCGATTTTTGTACCGGTGATCAAACCAAAAACCATCGTCATCACCCCAAATCCAGCAGAGGTTTGTCCCGGTGCCAGTATTCAACTCACTGCAACATTTGCCGGAAACTTCGATAAAATCACCTGGGCACCTACCAATGGCTTGTCTTGTACGGATTGCAAAAATCCCACGGTAACCACCAGCCAAACTGCTACCTATAGCATTACGGTAGAGGAGAAGAAATGCCCCAGCAACGCCAGTGCAACGGTCACGGTTTTACCTGTGCCTTCAATTTTGTTTCCAACCTTGCGTACGATTTGCCAGGGAGGAACGATCCAACTCAACAGCGCCAATCAGCAAGGGGTGGGGGTAACCTACCGATGGACGCAGGGCGGAAATCAGGTCTCCACAGATCCATTGTTTCGGGTGAGCCCAACCACTACTACGACTTATCGCCTGGAAGCAACCAGTACCAAAAATTGCAAAAACCCCGGAGACATCACGGTAAGTGTCATCCCTACGGTCAATTCTATCGACATCACAGGATTGACCATTTGTAGCAGCGACGTCAACAATCGCCCAGTCTACAGCGTAAAACTCAACAATCCACCAGGTACGGTACCTGCACTGGTTGAAACCTACAACTGGCAAGTACTGGGTTCTACCCTTTCTACCACTTCATCGCTTAATTTGAACCTCATCCGCAATACCAGTTTGGTGAGTGTGACCTATACTTATGGGGTACAGGGTGGCAGCCAATGTGGCCGCCTGACCGATACGGCAACCATCAAAGTGATTCAAATGCCTACTGAAAATGGCATTTTCTTTGCACCAGACTCGGTGAGCTCACGGGGCGCACAAGAGGGTGATGCACTTACTGCGGGCATTCGCTTGGTGCAACCGCCCAATCCTGTTCCATTGACTTACAGTTGGACAATTAATGGGGGTACACCAACAACCAGCCCAACCGTAAGTGCACTGGCTACTCCAGGACAAATGACCTTCAAAGTAGTGGTAACTGGGCCCAATGGTTGTGCCATCACCAAGGAAATCAGCATCAACGTAGTACCTGCAAAAGTTACGATACCGAATGCATTTAGCCCCAATAGCGATGGTGCCAACGACTTCTTCCGTCCGGTTACGACCAACAAAAACGTGAAACTAATCGAGATGAAAATTTATTCTCGGTGGGGAAAACAGGTTTACAGTGGCAATGACCTCAAAGGTTGGGATGGCAACATCAATGGCAAACCTGCTCCCGTAGAAGTATATGTGTACAACATCGTCATCGAATTTCCTGGTGGACGCCGCGAAACCAGAAGTGGGGATGTGGCGCTGTTGAGATAAAACTTTGGTTTGGTTCAGGCAGATTTCACACAGATTAACTCGCAGATTTTCGCAGAATTCACATAGAATTATCTGCGAAAATCTGCGCAAAATCTGCGTGAACCAATATTGTTTTCTGTTTCTTTAAAACCGCAATGCCATCGCCAAGCTCGGCAATACTGGCAACTGATTTACCCTCCGATTGGTAATCCGATCCACATAAAATACATTTTCGCGGTTGTACACATTGGTTACGCTGGCCGTCAACTCAAGGGAAGAGTAGCGCGAAAATTTGATCAGGTATTTCAAAGAAGCGTCTAAACGGTGATACCAGGACAAACGCCCCCCATTGATTTGATCGGACAAAAGAACGCCCAAGGGGGCATTTCCGCCCAAAACATTGGTTTGGAGCAAATTGGTATAGGGATTGTTTTCGTAAAATCCTCTGGTCTGTGTAAAAGGAAAGCCTGAGCCAATGTTCCAACGAGCACTTGCTTCCCATTGCTTGTCACCCCCAAAACGCAAAGTGGACAGCAGGTTGATGTTGTGCCTCCGGTCAAAAACGGGATTGTACACCTGCGCACCATTGTCGCGATTGACCTTGGCATACGAATACGTGCCCCAGCAATACAAATTGCCCCGACTATAGCGCAGCGTAAAGTCTACCCCATATGCTTCACCAGTTTCAGTCACGTAATTGGGATCCTGAGCACTGAGTTTGTTGCGGTTGATGTTGATGAGCTGGGTGAATTGTTTCCAGTAAGGCTCTACGTTCAGTTCCAGGTATTTTCCCAAATCCAGTTCGAAACCAGCTACGGCATGCCAGGCTTTTTGCAAGCGGTGGTCAACCGGAGTCCGCGAATTGGGTTTGAACAAACTCTCTTCGGGACCGGCCAAAAAGCCTACAAAGAAATTCACCACATCCAGGTCGTTGACTGTACTGACCAGATTCTGAGCGTATACACCTCCCGCAGCTTTGAAGCGCAAAAAACTGGTAGCGTTGTACTTTAATCCTAAGCGAGGCTCTAGCGACATCTTGGATTGAGAAGCATAGTAATGTGCTCGAAATCCGGGCTCAATCACCAGGTTTTTGATTTCTTGCCTGAATTTGGCATAGCCTGCCAATTCGCTGGTAAAATCTTGCTGTGCAAAAGACAAGCCCACCAGGTTTCTAAAGCGGAAATCAGTATTGAAGCCCACAAATTCAAATCCGTAATTCAATTGATTGCGGTGGCCGTAGTAGGTGAAATTCAGGTTGGCATTGTAAGTGGTAATGCCGCTTTGGCGCGGACCACCATTTTTTTCCACCAAACTGATGTTGTAATTGCTAAAACCCACCGTGCCGTTGAGTACTACATTGGAATTGTTGGGGATTAAGGTGAAATTGCCGCCCCCTCCGGTGGAAGTCCAATTCAGTTTGGCCAGGCCGGCAAAATTAAACTGATCCGTAAAATTGAAGCCGAAAACATCCAGTTTACTGCCATTTTCTGCATTGAAAGACAATTTGCCGTACAAGTCTGTGTATTGAAAAGGCAAATTGTTGGCAATACTGAGGCTGGTATCGTTTTTGGCAAAAGCATAATAATTGCTGTCAACGGCGTAGCTGTACAAGGAGCGGGAAGTCTGATCGATCAGCGCATGTTTGCCGGTAAACAAGAAGGAAATGCTGCTGCCATTTTCATTTTTTAAACGTTTGATGGGGCCCTCAATCAATGCTTTGGCTTGAAAGGGACTCGCGGAAACCAGTCCACCCAGGCGTTTCCTGTTGCCTTCACGGGTTTTGATGTCCACTACGGCAGAGATGCGGCCTCCGTATTCGGCGTTGTAACCGCCCGTATACACATCCATATTACGGATGGTTTCTGTTTCAAAAACCGAAAACAAGCCAATGGAGTGAAAGGGATTGTAAATGATCATGCCATCCAGGAGCATCTTGTTTTGCACTGGTGAGCCACCCCGAATGAACAATTGACCGCCTTGATCACCAGAACTCACCACTCCCGGCAGAACACTCAAGTATTGCGCAACATCGGCTTCGCCACCAATAGAAGGAGTACTCTGGATTTGTTTGGCTGAAGCCGATAATTTGGAAATTTGAATTTGGGTTCGAGCCTGAGCACGCCGCCCTGAGATGTCGATTCCTTCCAGTTGAATCGGAGCTGCTTTGAGCAAAAAGCGCTGGTAAGAGATGTTTCCAGCGCTCAGTTCTCGCTCAAATACTGCTGTCTCATACCCCAAATAAGCCACCGAAACCTGGTATTTTCCTGGGGCAAGATTGGCAATGCTAAAAAATCCATTGGCATCAGTAATGGCGCCCTGACCAGGGTTGTTTTGGATGCTTACACTGGCGAAGCCAATGGGATTCCCGGTCTCTTCATCGTAAACGTTGCCCCTGAGGGTTGCATTTTGGGCCAGCAGCCAGTTGCCCAATAGCAGTAAGGGCAGGAACAATACTATTCTCATGTTTATTTTTTGTCTGGGAAAGAACTACTTAGTCGTGGGGCAAAAATCAGGAAGTTGATTTTTCTGCGTTGCTTATGAAAACTCCAGCATACCAGCTCCCAAGCGCAACACCACTGGTTTTTCCTGGGTACAATCTACCACAGTTGAAGGAGTGTTTCCACCGTTTCCACTGTCGATTACAATGTCCACCAACTTTTGAAAATCCTCGTAAATCAACTCAGGATCGGTGAAGTATTCCAGAATTTCATCGTCGGATTTGAGCGAAGTGGTCAAGATGGGGCGCCCCAATCCTTCTACGAGTTGGAGGGGAATGTTGTGGTCGGGAATGCGAATGCCGATGGTTTTTTTGCGGTTGCGAAACATCTTGGGTACATCTCCCGCTGCGGGCAAAATGAAAGTGAACGCTCCTGGAAGGTTGCGTTTGAGTAGTTTAAACGTAGGATTGTCGATCTGATGGGTGTATTCTTGCACCTGGCTGATGTCCTTGCAGATGATGGCCAGCATGGCATCTTTGGGATCGAGACGGCGCAAGCGGCATATTTTTTCCACTGCGGCCTGGTTGTTGATGTCGCAGCCCAAGCCGTAAACAGTATCTGTAGGATAAATAATGATACCGCCCTCATTGAGCTTCTCGATAACTTGATTGATTTTACGGCCTTCCGGATTGTCGGCGTTGATTCGCAGCAGCATAGGCTTCTTTTTGCCCAAGATAACGGTTTCTGCAAAAGTTTTCAAACAAGAAGCTTGAGGAGGAAGGGAAAAGTGCTACTTGGTCATCTTCCATGCTTCTTCAGCGTCATCTTGCCTGCGGATGTAATCCTCCAGCAAGTTGGATTGTTGTTCGCTACTGGCGGGGTTTCCTGTACCGTACCAACCCAGGTTGTTTCTTTGTCGAAAAGCCTCGTACAAGGAAACGGCACAAGCAACCGATACATTCAAACTTTGCGCCATGCCCATTTGGGGGATGATGAAATTGCCATCCGCATGGCTAAGTGCCAATTCTGAAAGGCCATCCGCTTCATTGCCAAAAAGCAGTGCTGCCGATTGTGCCAGGTTAAGCTCGTACAAGGACTTGGCGTCATGAGCCAGGTGGGTGGCATACACCTGAGCGTAATTCCTGCGCACATGCTCCATGCAAGCTTCTACGTCGCGGTACAGGTATACGTCGATCCATTTACGGGAACCCGCAGAACTGCGCTTGCCCAATTCAAGTTTGTGGTTTTGCAATCCCGGACGGGTATACAATACAAAAATCTCGCGGATACCAACCGAATCACAAGACCGCAAGACCGCACCGACATTGTGCGGATCATCCACGTTTTCGAGGATTACCGTCAAATCAAACTGACGGTTTTGTACCAGTTGGTGAATTTTTTGTTCACGAGATGTCTCCATCTTTTGATTTAACATTGACTAGCGCTGGATGGGAGGCAGGGGTTTGAATTGGAAACCCGAAAACTCCAAAATGTGTACAAATTGATTTTCGTAGCGCTGGGTTGGTGCATACTGTTCGTTGCTGAATGGCGCATTGTTGACCATACGGGTAAACACAAATCCGGTGTGCAGTCCTTTTCTTGGATTACGTTCCAGGTTGTCGCGGAGGTTGGGACCAAAATTGGCCAACATTCGCCCAAAATAAATCATCTGGTCGTAGCCAGCAAATGCTTCTGGTTTGGGTAGGGCAGCATAGCGGGCAAAAAACTCCTTTTTAAAGTTCAATACCTCCGGTGATTGGTTGTCGATGTATGCAACCTGGCTGACGCGCACCTGGCACTGCTCATACAAGTCAAATTCCATGTGTTCAAAATCCACCCATTGGGGCATGCCGTATACCACTACCTTTTGACCACTACTTTTGGCTGCTTTTACTGCGCGCAACAAGTAAAAGATGTAAGTTTCATCGGCCCATGAAGGCACGATAACCGCGGCCTGGGCTTTGTTTTGAATGTAGGGTCGCAAGTTGATGGTGCCATAAGACTTGTCGTCACCCAATAGCGGGTATTCCAAAAAGGCAGGATTGCCCGTAGCCAGTTTGGGTGCGTACGCTTTGCGCATGTACTCCAGACAGTTTTGTTCTCCTGGTACATTGCGGGTAACCACTACGATCTCGTCTGGGCGGAATTCGCTCAAGGCATGATTCAACAAAGCCTGGCAATGCGATTCCAGGCTCGGATTCAACTGAAAATAGTTGGGGTTTTCTTGGGTGAGCGTGCCTACTGCGCTGAAGGGCGAAACCATCGGCTTGTTGTTGCGCTTGGCAAACTCTGCAACGATTTTGATGTTGTCTCGACGGTAAGGCCCGATCAGCAAGTGGGCATTTTGAACATCAGGTTGGCGCAACAGGCGGAATATTTCATTGGTATCAGCCTTGGTATCTAATACGCTTACATTCAAAGGAATGCCTTCGAGATTCAGGGCGCTCAGCGCCATTTTTAACCCGCCATAATACTGTAAAGCCCATTCGCTAACCGAGTTATTGGCTACCGACGAACTGGCCAGACCACTCATGAAAGGCAACAAAACGGCAACATTGTAGGCTGGCAGGTTGTGGTATTTCCCTGGTTGGTTTACGGGCGAATTGGGATTGGCTGCGATAGCTGGCACCCCTGCAACACCTGGAACTGCCCCTCTGTCGGAATTGGGCACGGGCAATCTTTTGGTATCAGAAGCAATGGGAGCGGTGCTGCCATTGCCATCTCTCCAGCGGATGGTATCGATTCTTTCCTGTGGGTTATTGGGTATGACGACCCAAGCTTTTTTGATCGGATCGTATACCGTTTTTCCACTTGCTGGAACCGGATTGTTTTGAGTGGGTTTTGCCCCATATTCGCGGGGTACTTCGGCTGGAGCAGTTGTAGAACCTGTTGTAGAAACTGGTTTAAACAAACTACACCCCATTAGCGATAAAGCCAACAAGAAACCCATAAGCTTGAACGTTGAAGTGCGGCCAAATGCACGTGGTTGACGAGAGAATGGAACGTTATTCCCACTCAATAGTTGCTGGTGGCTTTGTACTGATATCATAAACAACCCGATTGATGCCTTTAACATTGTTGATGATTTCACTCGACACTTTAGCCAGAAATTCATAAGGCAGGTGACTCCATTCGGCAGTCATGCCGTCTACTGAATTAACTGCGCGCAGTGCAACTGCTTGTTCGTAAGTACGTTCGTCTCCCATTACGCCGACCGACTGAATGGGCAACAAGATCGTACCTGCTTGCCAAACTTGATCATACAGACCAAATTTACGCAGGTTATCGATATAAATGGCATCTGCTTCCTGCAGGAGCTTAACTTTTTCTGCATTGACCTCGCCAAGAATCCGAATACCCAGGCCTGGTCCAGGGAAAGGGTGGCGTTGAAGGATGTTCACGGGGATTTCGAGTTCAGCACCTACCCGTCGCACTTCGTCTTTGAACAACATGCGCAGGGGTTCCACAATTTTCAACCCCATCTTATCTGGTAAACCACCTACGTTGTGGTGCGATTTGATGGTAACCGATGGGCCGTGTACCGAAATGGATTCAATTACATCGGGGTAAATCGTGCCTTGTCCCAACCATTTTACACCTGCGTATTTTGCGGCTTCGGCTTCAAAAACTTCGATGAAAAGGCGGCCAATGATTTTGCGCTTGGCTTCAGGATTGGTCACACCTTTTAACTCTTCGTAAAAATGCTCCTTGGCATCAATGCCGTGAACATTCAAGCCGAGGTGCTCGTAAGAGTCTAGGACCTGGTCGTATTCCCCTTTTCGGAGCAAGCCATTGTCTACAAAAAAACAGGTCAGGTTGTCTCCAATGGCACGGGAGAGCAGGGTGGCAGCCACGGTAGAATCAACGCCACCGGATAGGGCCATCAAGACTTTTTCGTCGCCGATCTTTTCTTTGAGTTCAGCCACGCTGTGTTCCGCAAAAGATTTTGGCGTCCATGCGCCGCTGCATCCGGCGATATTGACCACAAAATTGCGCAGCAAGGTTGCCCCGTCCAGGGTATGGGTCACTTCCGGGTGGAATTGAATGCAGTAAACTGGAGCACCAAAAGCGCCATCTTTGGATTTGAAGGCAGCAACATCTACACTTTCGGTACCCGCCAATAGCTCAAATTGCTCTGGGACACGCATAATGGTATCGCCGTGCGACATCCATACCTGTGCATCAACCTGAATCTCCTTCAAGAATGGATCTTGCTGGTAGATGCGGTGCAAGTTGGCCTTGCCGTACTCCCGTTTTTCAGAACGTTGTACTTGTCCGCCGTAATATTGAGCAATGTATTGAGCGCCATAGCATACGCCCAGCACCGGTAATTTGCCAATAATGGGTTCCAGGTCTATTTTAAGGGCATTTTCATCGGTCACCGAAAAAGGGCTGCCCGAGAGGATTACTCCTTTGTAACTGTCATCAAGTTGTGGTGCCTTATTGAATGGCACTATTTCGCTGTACACGTTCAATTCCCGGATGCGTCGGGCAATCAATTGGGTGTACTGTGAGCCAAAATCTAGAATGAGGATCTTTTCCATCGCGCAAAAATAAAAAGTTGCATTCAAAAGATGTTGCTTATTTTCAGAAAAGAATGGAAAAGAACCCGCTTGGCAGTATTATTGTTCTATCCGCTAGTCCAGGTCTTTCAAAATCAACGAAAAACATAGCGCTACCGCTGGTACGGGTTTCCAGCCCCGTACCATTATCCGCACGTCTTCAGGTGTGTGTAACTAAAAGAAAATGAGCATATTATTTGGTTGCTCCGCTACGACCAGCCCTTCACCGGCATCTCTGGCCTGACGGCAGCACCCGCTCAAAAATCAGGCAACATCAGCCAGATCGCCTCGCGTGTACGTGGTCGCGAAGCCCAGATCCTATCGTACAGCTAGGACTACCTCAGCCGCCTGAGCAGCTCCACCTTTCACAACTACTCGGTCGCTGGTATGATCTCTGGCACCAACAACTACAACGAAAACCTGAGATACGACCTGCGGGGCAACATCCAAACCCTCCAACGCAATGAATTGTAATTGATTTTGGTATTTTGTATGTCAATGCATCAGAGACGTGAGAATAAAGGTTCAATCCAGAGGGTAGTAGCACAATCACCCTTCAACATTTCCTTGCTTCAATAATTCCTGAACATATTGCGCTTCAACTCCCATCATTTCTGCGATGTTTGATACAGGAAGCTGCATGATATCGTGGAGATAGTAAATCAATCTATTGAGGCGTTGGTGTTCCTCTTCCTCGCGTTGCAAGGCTTCTTCCTCGCGCTGTAAGGCTTCTTCCTCGCGCTGTAAGGCTGCTGTTGCGCGTTGGCGTTCCTCCTCGGCACGTTGATGCTCATCTTCGGCACGTTGGCGTTCTTCCTCTGCACGTTGGTGTTCTCTGGCAGTACGCTGGCGTTCTTCAGCCAGGAGGCTGTCTGATTGGGTTTTTACTTCTGCTATTATTTTCTCGTAAGTACTCATCGCCGCTTTGTTTAGTGCTTTGGGTAATATTTCTATAAACTCCCGAACCTGTGCTGGTGCAAGTTCGGTGTTTTTCA
>Ga0247831_1001321_pt1 | contig 47473 bp, 45 predicted proteins | sample LaCruzMarch2015__9_FD_192406 | JGI IMG/M metagenome (GOLD analysis project Ga0247831, IMG submission 192406) | Freshwater microbial communities from meromictic Lake La Cruz, Castile-La Mancha, Spain - LaCruzMarch2015_1m | ecosystem: Environmental > Aquatic > Freshwater > Lake | place: Spain...
CAATCACCATCTGGCCGATGTTATGACGTGTGGCAGCGTATTGATCTCCTGGATTACCCAGTCCCACTACCAACCACGTCATAACAACAAAGCCTAAGGGTTAAGCGTCCTTCTTCTCTGCATCTGCAGCAGGTGCTGCAGCATCTGTTGCTGCTGGTGCTGCTACTTCTTCAACAGCTGCAGTCGACTTCTCAGATAGGTGAACAACGATTGTCTTTGGATCAGATTCGAGTTCAACGCCTGCTGGAAGTACAACATCTGATGCGTACTTTGAAGATCCTGCGGTAAGACCTTGAATGTCCACTTCTAGGAAGCTTGGGATAGATGATGCATCAACTTTAACGTCGATTGTGTTGTGTACGTGCTCAAGAATTCCATCACGATCATGTTCACCAACTGTGTGAACAGGAACTGAAACAACAACCTTCTCGCCGCGACGAACCAACACTAGGTCAACGTGCTCAAGAATCTGCTTGAGGAAATCGCGAACGATTACCTTTGGAAGTGTTAGCTCATTCTTGCCATCAATTGTGATGTCCAAAAGAACGTTTGACTGCTTAAGAGCAACGCCAAGTTCCTTTGCAGGAAGTGTGATGTGTAGAGGCTTTTCTCCGTGACCGTAGATAACAGCAGGAACTAAACCATCGCGACGTGCACGACGTGATGCGCCCTTACCAAATTCAGTACGAGTGGTTCCGACGATTTTTACTTCTGCCATTTTTTAAACCCTTTACTCCTAGTAGTCCCAGTTCTTCGGTGCGTACACAAAGTTCCAGCAGGAGAAAAATCCCTTACCCGTCGATCACGGAAAGCTATTCGCTACCCTCGCCGGAACAGGTCGAACAGTATCTTTTAGGCCAGCCTTGAAGCAAATTCAGGCTTAGGAATGACCATCAAACAGGCTAGTAACTGATCCATCCTCAAAGACCTCGCGGATTGCACGGCCCAGAAGTGGAGCAATTGAAAGCACGGTCAAATTGTCGAACTTTTGATCTTCTGTGATTGGCAGAGTATTTGTAATGACAACTTCTGATGCACGGCAGTTCTTCAAGCGATCAACTGCAGGACCACTAAACACAGCGTGGGTTGCAGCGATGATTACATCTGCAGCACCTGCATCAAATAGCGCATCTACAGCCTTTGTAATCGTGCCTGCTGTGTCGATCATGTCATCAATAACTACGCATGTTTGTCCAACAACATCACCAACGACGCGGCCTGTGATTGATTCATTAGGAACGCGTGGGTCACGTGTTTTGTGAATAAAAGCAATTGGGCAGCCACCAAGAAGATCTGACCAACGCTCTGCCACGCGAACACGTCCTGAGTCAGGAGAAACAATCGTTAAGCGTGTGCGATCAACCTTGCTGCCAACATAATTTGCAAGCATTGGAAGTGCGAATAAGTGATCAACTGGACCATCAAAAAAACCTTGAATCTGTGAAGTGTGTAGATCAACAGCCATCAAACGATCGGCTCCTGCAGTTTTAAAAAGATCGGCTATCAAGCGAGCTGTGATTGGTTCGCGACCTCGGCTCTTTTTGTCCTGACGCGCGTAACCATAAAAAGGTGTAACCACTGTGATGCGCTTTGCAGATGCACGCTTCAACGCATCAATCATGATCAACTGCTCCATGATTTGCTTGTTGACTGGATCTGTGTGGCTTTGAATTACAAATGCATCGCAACCTCGAACTGATTCTTCGAAGCGAACAAAGATTTCACCGTTTGCAAAATCATATGCAGACATTGGTGTTAAAGGAATGCCAAGCTCGGCAGCTACTTCATCAGCTAGTTCGGGAAATCCGCGGCCTGCAAATAGGCGCAATCTCTTTTCAGAAGATAAACGGATCTCGCTCATGTATCTAGCCCTTCTTCGTACTTGCTTCGGCGGCTTGTGCGGATTTACTTCCTGGGCGCTTGCGCAGTACCCAATCTAATACATTTCTTTGCTTTGCTCGGCCAACACCAATTGCTCCGGCCGGAACATCTTCTGTAATAACTGATCCAGCAGCCGTATATGCACCATCTCCAATTGAGACTGGGGCCACAAGCATTGTGTCGCTGCCAATTCGGACCTGATCACCCACTGTGGTGTGATGCTTTTCAACACCATCGTAATTAACAAAGATTGTTGCTGCGCCAATATTGCTGCCTTCACCAATAGTTGCATCGCCAACATATGACAGATGCGGAATCTTTGATCCGGTGCCAACAACTGCATTTTTCATTTCAACAAATGCGCCTGCCTTAGTTGCATCACCCAGCTGTGTTCCTGCTCGCAAATATGTAAATGGGCCCACTGTGGCACCTTCACCGATTACCGTTTGAGTGGCGATTGATTCAAGAACCTGAGCACCCTCTTTGACAACGCAATCGGTCAAGGTTGTGCGAGGTCCAATTACAGCCCCTGTTGCAACCTTTGTTGAGCCAAGGAGTGCGCTACCAGGATGCAGTGTCACATCATTTGAAAGTTCAACGGTTGCATCAATCCAGGTAGTTGTCGGGTCAATGATTGTGACACCTGCGCGCATCCATTGATCATTAATGCGATCTCGCAGCATAGCCGCGCTCTCTGCCAATTGCACGCGGTCATTAACGCCAAGAGTTTCAGTGAAATCGTCAATCATGATTGCAGCAATTGATTCGCCAGCAGATTTTAAGATTCCGATGACATCAGTTAAGTACAATTCACCTTGGGCATTTGCAGTCGTTAACTTGCCAATTGAGGCGGCAAGCTTTTCGCCATCAAAGGCATACACACCACTGTTAATTTCATAAACAAACTTCTCATCATCTGTTGCATCTTTTTCTTCAACGATGCGCAGTAGTTCATCGCTGTCATCACGAATAATGCGGCCATAACCAGTTGGCTCTGGATGTTCAGCAGTGAGTACGGATGCAGCAAACTTTCCAGATGTGTGGGCTTGAACAAACTGTGCCAATGAATCTCCAGATAGCAGTGGTGTGTCCCCAGCTAAAACTAAGACAGTTCCCTTAGGTGTTTTGCCTGCGAGCGCTAACTGCGCTGCATGTCCTGTGCCACCACGGTGTTCCTGGAAAACAGTTGTTGCCTTGGGAGAAATATCTGCGATGTGCGCTTCAACTGCTTCGCGACCTGAGCCAACAACAATTCGAAGTTCAGTTGGATTGAGGTGATTAACTGCGTGAAGAACATGTCCAAGTAGCGAACGTCCTGCAACGCTGTGTAAAACCTTAGGAGTTGCCGACTTCATGCGTGTGCCTTCGCCTGCGGCTAGGACAATCACGGTTTGTACGGTCACAACTGAAGTCTATCGGTGGCTCCGCCACCAGGTATCGATCCTGGACCCTGGGCTTCAAAGGCCCATGTGCTAGCCACTACACAATGGCGGAACGCATATTCTCCCTCATAAATGGTGGTGCTTGTGACCAACTGCCCCTAATCAGGAGATTACTTTCGCCCCAGCCACAGGACCAAATGCCCGCACAACGCTGCCCACTACCCCGCTGGCTGTTAGCGCCACCGTTAAATCAAGGCCCGCTTCCACATCTGCAACCAAAAACGCAACCGTTGGGCCAGATCCAGAAACTATTGCGCCAAGTGCCCCGTATTCCTGTCCAACATCTAAAACTAAACGCAAGGCAGGACGCAATGAACAAGCTGCAGCTTGTAAATCATTCACAAGTGACTTTCCGACCTCTGGTGCATCGGCTGCCAACAACGCTTGCATTAATCCTTCATGTGTTTGGGGTTCAATGATTTCAAGTTCTGCGCGCAACCGATCACACTCTGCATAAACAGCTGGTGTTGATAAACCATGTGTGGAGAGTGCAAGTACCCAGTGATATGTGCCGCGCGATAAGGCAGCGGTTAGTTGATCACCACGGCCTGTACCAATAGCAGTTCCACCACTTAACATAAAAGGAACGTCACTACCGAGTTGGGCCGCAATCTCAACCATCTCTTCGCGAGACATACCTAGTGAATAGAGGTAGTCGATACCCACAATTGTTGCTGCAGCATCTGCGCTGCCGCCGGCCATACCGCCAGCAACTGGAATTGATTTCTTGATTTCAATATGAGCATCAACTGTTAAGTCATACTCTTTTGAAATCAGCGCTACTGCTTTTGCTGCCAAGTTATTGGCATCGGCCGGAACGCCATGTGTTTGCTCGCCAGATATTGCAATAGTCAAACCTGCGCCAGGTTCCGATAATTTAATTGTTACATCATCGAAAATTGAAATGGCTTGAAAAACTGAAACTAGATTGTGGTAGCCATCGGCCTCTTTTGGCCCAACAGATAATTGAAGGTTGACCTTTGCAGGTACGCGCACGGTCACACTCTTTACTGGCATGAATTGACCCTATAACCGCAATTAGAAAATGTCAGGCGCAACGGCTGCAATCTTGCAAAAAGATTCAACCTGTAATGCTTCGCCTCGAAGTGTCGGATCAATACCGGCCTTCATCAAAATCGCTTCGGCAGCCGATGATGATCCATACAGGCTAGAAAGGGCTGATCGCAGCATCTTTCGGCGTTGGGCAAAGGCTGCATCAATAATTGTGAAGACTTTTGCGCGAGATTCTTCGCTTCCTGCTGTTTCGCGTCTGGTAAATCCAACTAGCTTTGAATCAACATTAGGTGCTGGCCAAAAAATTGACCTTGAAACCGTCCCAACATTTTTCACATCAGCCCACCACGCAGCTTTAACACTCGGGATTCCATACTCCTTGCCACCAGGCTTTGCTGCCAACCGATCTGCAACTTCTGCTTGCACCATTACAACACCGGTACGAAGAGTTGGAAACTTTTCAAGTAGATGAAGTAGCACGGGCACGGAAACGTTATAGGGCAGGTTTGCTACTAAAACAGTTGGTGCAACCGGCAATTCATTAACAGCTAGTGCATCTTTATTTATCACCGTCAGGTTCTCTGGATGCTCAAAGTGCTGGGCAACTGTTAAGGGAAGTTGTTGTGCAAGACGTGGATCAATTTCAACGGCGATAACAGATTTAGCAACCTCTAACATCGCAAGAGTTAATGAGCCAAGACCGGGACCAATTTCCAAGGCAATGTCATCTTTTGTGACACCTGCTGTGCGCACAATCTTTGTGCAAACATTTGAATCAATGACAAAGTTTTGCCCCAGTGACTTAGATGGCTTTAAATCTAACTGCGCAGCAAGCTCGCGGATTTGTGCCGCACCTAGCAATGTCATGGGGCGAAAGACCCAAAGATGCGTTCGGCATTATCGCCAAGTGCGGTTGCAAGTTCTGCTAAATCTTGATTTCGCTCTACCGCCATGGCTCGCACGATGGTTGCAATTTGGGCAGGAGTATTACTGGCCCCACGATGAGGAGCAGGGGCTAGGAAAGGTGAATCAGTTTCGACAAGTAATTGATCGATAGGCACAAGCTTTACAGCATCTCTCAAATCTGGGGCATTTTTAAAGGTCAATGTGCCAGCAAAGGAAAGGATGTAGCCGCGTTCAATACAGGTTTTAGCCATTTCAACATCACCTGAAAAGCAATGAAACACAGTATTTTCGGGGGCTCCGACTTCAAGTAATACTGATAAAACATCATCATGTGAATCACGATCATGGATGACAAGTGCTTTGTTTGTTTTCTTTGCTAACTCGATATGCCACTTAAAGGAATCCTGCTGGCGCTTGCGTAGTTCAGGTGGTGTGCGGAAGTAATCAAGTCCTGTTTCACCAATTGCGCGAACACGTGGATGCTGGGCAAGTTCTTCAATAATCTTTAAATCAGCCTCCAAGTCTGCAACCACTGGTGCCTCATTGGGATGTAGCGCAACGGCTGCAAGAACAGTTGTATTCCACTTTTCTGCTGCAGCAACGCACCATTTCGATTGTTCTGCTGAGTACCCTACTTGAACGATTCGATCAACATTGACCGATTTTGCTTCTGCAATGACGTCAGCAACTTCTTGTGAATCAAAGGCAGCATCGGTAACGATCTCCATATGCGCATGCGCATCAACTGTTGGAACCGGTAGGAGTTCTGGCAATGGCGCGCGAGGTCTATCGATATCGCGATTGTGGCGATCAGCCATGTGTTAAGAAGCAGGCGTTTCTAGACGTGGGAACAAAACTGGAGTCTTGGTAACAGTGGCACCTGCTGGTAGTTGGCCCCAGGTAGCAACATCTGAAATCTTTTGTGCAGACAAATCTCCAAGTGCTGCTTGTGCGCCAAGGCTCTGCCACAAGATTTCACAGGTCTGTGGCATAACAGGATGGAGCAGGACAGCAAGTGCTCGTAATGATTCCGCGGTGTTATACAAAATCTCTTCTAGCTGAGCCTTATTGGCAGGATCTTTAGCAAGAATCCATGGCTCTTTGATAGTTACATAACCATTTACTTGCTTACAAAAATCCATGATTGCCAAAATTCCGCCTTGGAAATCTAATGCACACATCGCAGCATCAGCTTTTTTAACTGCCTCAACTAAAGCTGCTTCAAGGCCTGCGTCATGACTAACAGCTGGCAGTACACCTGCGCAGTACTTTTCAACCATTGCTGCGCTGCGAGAAGCCAGGTTTCCAAAGTCATTTGCCAGCTCAGATGTGTAGCGGGCGCTCATATCTTCCCAAGAGAAAGAACCATCGGTTCCAAATGGAATAGCGCGCAAGAAGTAATAACGGAATGCATCAATGCCAAAGTGATCTGTAATGTCCTTAGGTGCAATGCCAGTCAACTTGCTCTTACTCATCTTTTCGCCGCCAACTAATAGCCAGCCATGAGCAAAAACTTTCTTTGGCACATCAAGGCCCGCAGCCATCAACATCGCTGGCCAGATAACTGCGTGGAAGCGCAAAATATCTTTACCAACTAGGTGCACATCTGCTGGCCACGTTTGAGCAAACTTCTTGCCACCTTCTGAATCCGGTGAATCTGTTAATCCAACTGCTGTCGCATAGTTGAGCAATGCATCAAACCAAACATAAACCACTTGATCTGTGTCCCAAGGAACTGGAATACCCCAGTCAAATGTTGAACGAGAGATTGAAAGTTCTGACACTCCACCTTCAAGGAAAGAAACAACTTCGTTACGCGCACTTTCCGGTTGGCAGGCATCAGGATTGTTCTTGTAATGGGCAAGTAAGGGTTCAACAAAAGCAGATAGTTTGAAGAACCAATTGTTCTCATTAACTAACTCAATTGGCTTGCTGTGGATCGGGCAGCACTTAGCGCCATCGATGTCGATTAAATCTCCAGGAAGTTTAAACTCTTCGCAACCAACACAATATGGACCTTCATACTTTCCGGCATAAATATGGCCAGAGTCTTTGAGAGACTGCAAAAACTTTTGAACTCGCTCAGTGTGACGCTTTTCAGTGGTGCGAATAAAATCATCATTAGCAATATTGAGGTGTTCCCAATTTGGCTTCCATGCCTCTTGAACAAGCTTGTCGACCCATGCTTGTGGGGCAACATTGTTACTTTCTGCAGTGCGCATAACTTTCTGACCATGTTCATCTGTTCCAGTTAAAAACCAAACTGATTCGCCCTTTTGACGATGCCAACGGGTTAGAACATCACCGGCAACGGTTGTGTAGGCATGCCCGATATGAGGGGCATCGTTGACGTAATAAATCGGCGTCGTTAGGTAGAAAGACTTAGTCACTGGCTCATCTTATTGGCATCAACGACTGCGGCATAAACAAGGCGCTTTGCGATGCCAAACTCATCGGCAACTGTTGCAATTGCAGACTTTCGATCCATTCCAGCAGCCTCAAACTCTCGAACTCGCCCAACCATGTCTGCTGCGGTCAGCGATGCTGAATCAATAACAGCACCGGCAATCACAAGAGTGATTTCACCGAGAACTTCATTGGCAGTTGCCCATGCAGATAGCTCGCCAAGATTTCCTCTGATTGTTTCTTCATAACGCTTTGTCATTTCACGACAAATTGCACCAAGACGTTCTGCTCCAAAAACGTTGACGGCATCAACAAGTGAATCAGTTAAGCGATGGGGTGCTTCAAAGAAAACCATAGTGCGTTCTTCAAATCTTAGTTTTTCAAATGTTGCCAATCTCGCACCGGCTGTGCGTGGTGGAAAACCTTCAAAAGAAAAGCGATCTGTAGGAAGCCCAGATAGGGCAACTGCCATTGTTACCGCACTTGGTCCCGGGATAACTGATACTTCAATTCCTTCAGCAATTGCATCTCTCATTAATCTAAAACCTGGATCACTAATAGTTGGCATGCCGGCATCTGAAACAACCAGCACTGTTGCACCACTTTTAAGTTCAGCAATTAACTCACGGGTGCGATCCTCTTCATTGCCTTCAAAGAAAGATAGGACACGGGCAGTGAAAGTGATTTGTATGTCCGCACATAAACGATGAAAGCGACGAGAGTCTTCTGCCGCAATGATTGATGCATTTTCTATCGCGCTTTTTAATCGAGGGCTTGCATCCCCAGGATTTCCCAAAGGGGTAGCTGCCAAGATGAGCGTCATGGGCTAATCCTCTCAGTATTTGCGAGCAAACGCCCATACTCTTGTCCTATGGCCGCCATTGCTCCAATTCTGATTGCACTTGCATCTTTGGTGCTGCGGATCATCAATCTTGGATTACCTAAGGGCTTTGTATTTGATGAGGTCTATTACGTTGATGGCGCGCGCGACCTTTTGAAATATGGCGTTGAGGTTGATGGCACAAACCCTGAATTCATTGTCCATCCCCCAGTTGGTAAGTGGCTAATAGCAAGTGGAATCAAGTTGTTTGGTGACAGTGAATTTGGCTGGCGCATAGCTTCGGCCATTTTCGCAACGCTATTAATTCTGCTCTTTGCTCGCTTAGTTCATGTTCTCTTCTACTCACCATTGTTAACTGCACTTGGCGCAGCATTAATGGCTCTAGATGGATTACTGCTCGTGCATTCACGCACTGCACTTTTGGATCTATTCTTAACATTTTTCACTCTGCTAGGCGTTCTCCTGTGGCATCGCAACAGACACATTTGGGCAGGAATCGCATTTGGATTAGCAATCGGGTGCAAATGGAGTGCAATCTATTTTGTAGCGGTAATTGGTTTGATAGCGGTTTATCAGATATTGGTTGCACGCGACATCAGAAAATCTCTGAAACCAATTACAGCTAAGTTCTTGCAATACGGAGTATTGCCAGTTTTTGTCTACACACTCACTTGGACTGGATGGTTTATTTCTGATCGCGGCTGGAGTCGGCAATGGTCAAGCAATCCATTTGTCTCGTGGCTTCACTATCACTCAGAGATGCTTAACTTTCATACCGGATTAACTGAGAAGCATCCGTATGAAGCAAACCCTTGGAGCTGGCTCGTGATGGGTAGACCAACTTCATTTTTCTATGACTCTCCAAAAGATTGCGGAGCAAAAGATTGTGCACAAGAAGTTCTGGCACTCGGTACTCCAATTTTGTGGTGGATAGGAACAATTTCAATTGCTGTCGTTATTGGTTATTGGATTAAGTCCTTGATCCATCACCGCGTTGATTCTGCAGCCAATATCGTTGTTCTTGGCGTTGTTGCTGGCTATCTTCCTTGGTTTGCGATGCAGCAACGCACTGTCTTTTCTTTCTACGCCATTATTATTCAGCCGTTTTTGATTGTCGCCATTGTCTATTGCACAAAACTCTTACTGGCTAGTGGTTTAAAGCCGGCTGTATCCCAGTCAATTGTGGGTGGTATTTTCACTCTTATCGTGCTCTGTTTTATCTTCTTTATTCCGCTGTTTACAGGACAAGTAATTACTTACCAAGACTGGCGCCTTCGCATGTGGTTTGAATCCTGGATCTAATTACTCGTTAGCTGCGCGAGATTGACTCAAACGCTCAACGGCTTCATCAGCTAGCTGTTGATCAAAGATTTCATCACGTGATGGTGAGGCAGCAGCAAGTGCTTCGCGCTCAAGACGCTCTTGTTCTTCACTCCATTGACCAGGTGTAGTCAGATCAATAACTCGCTTTGCCGTTACCGCCTTAGGTGCATTTACATATGTTGGAACAGGAACTTCAGTTGGTTCCCACGCATTTCGAACTGCAGCAGAACCCTTAGGCAAGATCACAACACCCTTGAGTTCGCGCTCTGACAAAGGAATCCAATGTTCTGTCGAGGGCTTTGGAGTAACAACTTCAGCCAAGTTTGTTGCAGATACGCCGGAACTGCGGCGATGCAACTGCGTAACGCGACGTTTATGCAGTTGATCAGCAATAACATGTCGGCGAACGTTTGCAATATAAATCAACATTGCAGATAACGGAACTGCCGCGTAAATAAATGGCATCGTATTCATAATTCCACCTATAAATGTTGTGATGAGTGAAAAAGCAATTAACACAAAAGTGATCCGGCGACGTAAAAGGCTTTGGCGAACCTTTGCTTCGCGATCGAGATCGATGTGTATGGCTCCACTAGTTGATGCAGTTTGTGGAGATTGATTTGCGACTACACGCAATGCACTTTTGAAACGTTCAACTGACTTTCCAGAAAATTCATTGCGGTCATGGATCCAACGGGGTGCAAAATAAGCGACCCACATACCGATGATCGCAATATAGATAAGTCCCGAAGTCATGATGGACAAATCTAAAGGAAGGGGTGATGCTTTTATGGGATTTAAGTACTACTTAATCGCAGAATTTTCCTTTACAAAACAGATGTGATCTCGCCAATGGCCATCGATATGCAGGTATCGAGGACGATCGCCTTCGAAAATAAAGCCAGCTTTTTCAGCTACCCGACGACTTGATGCATTTTCTGGTCTCAGATTTATCTCAACGCGATGGAGTTTTAGAACCTCAAAGGCATACTGCGTAAGCATTTCAACGGCTGCAGTCGTATAGCCGCGATTGGCAAAATTGCGATCAATCCAATATCCAATGTGCCCCCCACGCATTGCCCCATAAATAACGCCACCAAGGGATATCTGGCCAATGAGGTTCTTGCCATGCCAGATTGCGAAGGAAAATGAGCGGCCGTTGCGCGCTTCGTGATTAAGAATCTTCACCATTTCAAAATAAGAAGGAAGTTCTTTGTAACTCTCCTCGCTTATCGCCGGGATTGTGGCTTCCCAAGGAGAGAGCCACTCACGATTTTCAGCTCGGACCTGATTCCAAATTTTTCGATCTCGAAAACGTAGTGGCCGTAAATAGATTTGCTCGTTCTTTAAAAGTACAGGCCAGTTGGTTCTCATGAGACTAGATATATCGGCGCTCAAGAACTACGACATTAACCTGGTCTCCGGTTTTAAGCGATGTGTCAGCCTCTGTTACTGCAATAAATGCATTTGCATCAGACAAAGTTGATTGCTCATCTTGATCGGCAAGTGGTGTGACAGATTTCCCGTCATCGGCCAAGATTGCTCGAATATAAGAACGCATACCTTCTGTTGATGCGATTGGCTTTTCAAGTGCAGCTTTGACTGATGGTCGGTGAATTGTCGCCGCTCCTAGCATTGTGCGAATCATGGGACGAACAAATAGTTCAAATGAAATATATGCCGCAATCGGGTCTCCAGGCAGAGTCACTACTGGAGTGTTATCTGGTCCAATTGTTCCAAAGTTATGACGACCACTCGCTTCAATCGCTAAATCAACAGTGGTAATTTGGCCAAGGCCAGCAAGTGTGCGAGAGATTAGATCAAAAGAATCATCATTTCGCTCTCCACTGATGATGATTAAGTCTGCACGTACTAATTGATCTTCAATTACTTTCTGAAGTTGTGCTTCGTCATCTGGAATTGAATGAACTCGATAAGCAACTGCGCCCACTTCGCGAACAGCAGTTGTTAATAGCCAAGAATTTGTTTCGTACTCATCACTTGCATTCTTTAAAGGCTGGCCTGGCTCAACTAAATCAGGGCCGGCCGATAGAACAACAACGCGTGGGTGTGGACGAGTTGGCAGATGATCTCTACCAATTGACGCTGCTAACCCAATCTGGGTCGAGCGAATGCGAGTACCTGAGCGAAGGACTAAGCGCTCTCCGGCATGAATATCTTCAGCAAGAGTTGCACCATGTGCATCTAGCAGTGGCATCTCAAATGGCTCTAATGGTTTGCAGATGGCGAGTAAGGAGGTTAGAAACTCATCTACCCGTGTGTGTTCTGACATAATCAAACCCTACTTGTTGAACAGTTTAATCCTTGGGATTTAACGGGAGATTTAAATGACAGATCAGAAAATCGCATTACGCGATCGCGCCCGTCGCGAGCGTTCTCAGAAATACATGGCGTGTAACTTCAATGTCATCCTAAGAGCACCGGAAATTGTCTCAGCTTCAACTATCGCCTCTTATGTTTCCTATGAGTTTGAGCCAAGTACCGTTGAAATCAATGAAGCATTTCTAAGAGATGGAAAGATAGTGGTCCTGCCCCGCATCAATGGTGATCAGCTGGAGTGGGTCACATGGAATGGTGATCCTAATCAACTAATAACAAGAAAAAAGATTTTAGAGCCTCTTGGTGAAGCGCTCAAAGATCTTTCACAGATATCTGCCGTGGTTGTGCCAGCACTGCGCATTGATCAATCCGGATACCGATTAGGACAAGGTGGCGGTTATTACGATCGCGCATTGCCTAAGCTGAAGGCCTGGAAAATTGGCTTGGTGTATGCCGGTGAATTAAACAGCGAAGAGTTGCCTCATGAAGCCCACGACATCCCAATGGATGCTGCTGCTTCGCCTTCGATTGTTGTGCGCTTTAACCGTTAGGTAAGTTGCGCGCCATAACGATGCGCTGAATCTGATTAGTACCCTCATAAATCTGAGTTAGCTTTGTATCGCGCATCATGCGCTCTACTGGGTAATCAGTGACATATCCATATCCACCAAGTACTTGAATAGCATCTTCTGTCACCTTCATGGCCATATCACTTGCAAAACATTTACTTGCTGCTGAAAAGAAGCGAAGATCTTTTTCGCCGTTTTCACTCTTGATCGCTGCAGAATAAGTAAGCAAACGCGCTGCCTCGATATTCATAGCCATATCAGCCAACATAAATTGAATTGCTTGAAAATCAAAGATTGGCTTACCAAATTGATGGCGCTCATGTGCATACTTTGTTGCAACATCAAAAGCACCCTGTGCAAGACCGATTGCTTGTGCAGCAATTGTGATTCGTGTGTGATCAAGTGTGTTCATAGCCAAAGCAAAACCTTGTCCTACTTCACTAATACGACGATCATCACCAAGCTGAACATTGTCGAAATAAACTTCGCGAGTAGGAGAACCACGCATTCCCATCTTCTTTTCAGGTGCGCCAAATGAAACACCAGGATCTGACTTTTCAACTACGAAAGCTGTGATTCCCTTCGTGCCACCGGAGGGATCACCTTGTGCGATGACGGAATAAAACTCAGATTCACCAGCGTTTGTAATCCACTTCTTGCTGCCATTTAGAACCCAACCATCACCTGATCGCTCAACCTTGGTGCGCATTGCAGATGCATCAGATCCCGCCTCTGATTCGGAAAGACAGTATGAAAATCCTTCGCCTTTGACTAAACGAGGTAACCAGTACTTCTTTTGCTCGTCATTGCCGCCAAGAATCAAGGGCATAGAACCCAGTTTGTTGACTGCTGGAATCAATGATGAAGAACCACAGGCGCGAGCAACTTCTTCAATGATTAAAACTGTTGCAAGTGCATCAGCACCATCGCCACCGAACTCGGTTGGTACATGAGCTGCATATAAACCATTCTTAATCAGAGCAACTTTGGCCTCTTGTGGGAAACGATGATCTTCATCTACCGCTTGAGCATGAGGTGCAATCTCTTTTTCAGATAGCGCACGAACGCTGGCACGCAACTCTTTGTACTCAGAGGGTAGATCAAATAGGTTTTCCATTAGGACTCATTCTTATCTCGTTGTGCCAGCTTTTGTAGGTACTGATTGTAGTTTGCTAAATCGTCCGGCTGACCCATTGCCGCTTGGCGCACAGTATTACGATCAATTCTCTTGGCTTCACGAGCATCTTCACGACGCCAATTGATAAAGGTTGCAACCAAGGCAATCAGGATTGGGATTTCTCCCATTGCCCATCCAACAGAACCGCCTAGCTTTTGGTCGGCCAATAAATCGGTGAGCCAAGGGGTTTGAAGAGAGGCGAAGTAACCCTTATCAATCAAAGTTGTAGCAGACATTAATGCAACTGAGAAGAATGCATGAATGCTCATCGCTGCAAACAAAATAACAATTTGAACTAAATGAGGAATTTTGCGTGGATTTGGATCAACTCCAATTACGACAAAGAAGAAAAGGAACCCAGCTGCCAAGAAGTGAAGTGTCATGAACAGATGTCCGACGTGGCTTTGCATCATGCTGGCAAATAAATCAGTAAAGTACAAAGCAAATAAAGAACCATCAAAAATTAGTAATGCAACGATTGGGTTTGTGTAAAAAGTTCCTACCTTTGAATGAAGGGCTGCTAAAAGAGAACCTCGAACACCGCGTTCTGAAGGTGTTCTACCTTGGGGCAATGTCCGTAAAGCCAAGGTCATTGGAGCACCTAGTACTAATCCGATTGGTGCAATCATCGCCAGGAACATGTGGGCGATCATGTGATACGAAAATGAGAAATGTGCATATAAACCTAAGCCGCCACTTGTTGCGAAATCAATAACTGCAATACCTAATGCAAATGAAATGGTTCTACCCACTGGCCACTTATCGCCACGCTTGGTTAACACCATTACGCCCTTCACATAAAGAGCAACCATCACTACCAAGATGCCAATAATCAAAGCATTGGGTTCATAACTTAAGAAAATCCTTGACCATGTTGGTTTTGGTGGAGTTGTTATCCCGACTATTGAAAGAGCTGGATCAAATTCCTGGGTTCCTGGACGATCTGGTGAGCTTGTATTTGATAACCATGCTCCCATTGCAACGGTAATTACCATGATTATTGCTTCGACAGTTAACAACTTTGCAAAACCAACCCAGTTGATCGAATCTTTACCTTCAAGATTTTTACGATGCAAATAACCAATTCCTACTAAAGCAATCGTTGCAACTGTCTTGGCGATAACTATGTAGGCATAGGTTGAATTCCAGGCGGATTCAAAATTGAGTCGAGTCCAAGCATTTACTGTTCCGCTGACTACGACTGCAATTGCAGACCACAGCGCTAACTGGCTAAAACGTGGAACAGCAATTGCACGATCAGAAGCAGAAAGCAGTCCTATCGCAAGGATTCCTCCAACCCAGAGAGATAAAGCAATTACATGGATGACTAATGAGCCAATAACTAACGAATGCGATCCGCCGGATGCAGCATGACTTTGGAAAACAGGAGCAATTAATCCAACTACTGAAAGTAGTAATAAGGCTATGAGGCTTAGGATTTTCTTGGCTTGAAAGGTGCAAACAAAAACAATCAGCGCAATCACTGCTTCAAAAGCTAGGTATTGACCTAAAGTTATTTGAGTTATAAATGACCTAATTGTCATGACATCGAATGCGCCAGATATAGGAGTGTCTAATATCTGGGCAAGAGTGAAAAGAATTGATCCAACAACGCCAATTAACCAAACCGCTGCCGATGCTTTCAGAAAATTACGAAGCTTCTCAGCCGAAGTTGAAACTTTGCCCTCAACATCTAGGAGCAAGAACGCCATTGCCAATAGCGCGCCAATGGTTGCAAAGCCACCTAGCAAATTGAAGTACTTAAATGTTGTGCTTAAAAAATTCATCGATCAGCAAAGATTTTACGTGCGTATAGGGAGAGCCCAACCGTTACTAGTACTGCTACAAATAGCAAGACAATTACAAAGACATTTGTCCCCCAGCTGCTGCTGGCAGGTGTTTGTGATTGCGTTGGCTCTGGAGTTGGGTTTGCAGTTGAAATTACACTTGGTGATTGATACTTAAATGTAAAGCTGCCTTCAAGTGGAACATCGCCTTCAGAAAGCAATGAGTATGTAACTGTGTAAGTTCCCGATTCAACGAGTGGTCTAACACCGACAGTTGCACTCATATCTGAAATCATGATGGTGCCATCATCAACACGAACACCATTTGGGTCTGTCACCGTGATGGAGTTTGCATCCGGTGCATCAGCTAACAAAGCAACCTGGCCAGTCACTGTCACATTTGTAGGGGAAACTGAAAGAGTTGAGCCACTAATTGGATTAGTGCTTACTAATGTATTTGCAGAGGCGTTTGTAACCCCTAGAAATACAAGAAGCAGAATCGCTGCGAAACGTGTGCGGCTCACTTTTTCCTTCCATTAGGGCTTGGGAAGCACCTCAATTCGCGCCTATCGTCTCACTTCTTTACACTTACTGCCTAGCCTTATTTACCGAATGGAGACTGTGATGCCTACATATCAATATGCATGCACCGCGTGTGACCATGAATTTGAGGCAATTCAATCCTTCTCAGATGACTCTCTGACCGAATGTCCCCAGTGCCAGGGTGAGATCCGCAAGGTCTATACCGCTGTTGGTGTTGTGTTCAAGGGCTCAGGGTTTTACAAAACGGATTCAGTGAAGAAAAGCACTACTCCTGATGTTCCAAAAGTAGCGCCAGCACCTAAGGCTGATTAATCCTCGTGATGCGGTGGTTTGTCTGACTTAATTTCTGCTTCACGTCGAGCTTGCTCGGCAGCTGCTTCAGGATCGATCTCATCTGAAGTCACGTTAGGGAAGAGATCACTCATGGAATTAATACTACATCGTTAAAGGAAAGAGAAGAATATGTTTGAGAAATTAGGCCACTTCTTAGTAAAGCACCGTAAAGGCGCGGTCGTCCTGTTCGTGATCGGAATTCTTGTTGCAGGCGGATTTGGTTCCTTGGCATTTAGCCGACTTGATTCTGCTGGTTATTCAGATCCAAAGAGTGATTCTTACAAGGTGTATGAGTACCTAAACGATGAATTAAAGTTATCTGATCCTGCAGCTGTTGTTGTGGTCGATTCAGGTTCAATTGATGTAACTGATCCCAGCATTGTTCAAAAAGGGTTAGCGCTAGAAAAGAAAATTGGTCAAGAAGATGGTGTGTCAAAGACACTTTCATATTGGACTAGTGGCGGCGAACCAACATTAAAGTCAAGTGACGGCAAAGCTGCATACATTCTTGTTTATGGTGACAGTGATCCTTTCTCGGCGGAGGGTCAAAATCTTGGAGAGCTATTCCAAAAGAATTACGATGGTTCATATGATGGACTGACTTTGTATGCAGGTGGTGCCTCAGTTGTTGGGCATGCAATAACAAAGAAAATCTCAGAAGACCTAAAGATTGCAGAACTAATTTCTATCCCGCTTACATTCATATTGTTAACACTCGTTTTTGGTGCCCTTGCTGCATCAGCGATGCCACTTATTGTTGGTGTGGCAGCGATCTTGGGCGCATTCTTTGTTCTTTATTTATTCACACTCTTCACAAGTGTCAGTATCTACGCCCTCAACCTAACAACAGGTATGGGTCTTGGTTTGGGCATCGATTACGCACTGTTAATGGTGAATAGATTCCGAGAAGAGTTACATCGCGGAAAGAGTGTAGAGGATTCTATTGTTACAACGATGGGTAGTGCCGGAAAGACGGTCTTCTACTCTGGTATGACTGTGCTGGTTACTTTGTTGTCACTTACTTTCTTCCCGCTACCTTTCTTAAAATCATTTGGTTATGCAGGTGTATCAGTTGTAGCCCTAGCTGTAGTCGGTGCAATTGTTGGCTTGCCAGCAATTCTTGCTCTGATGGGATCAAAAATTGATAAGGGTGTTATTCGCCGTTCTGCAATTACTCCGAAGGAAGATGGACGTTGGGCTCAAACAGCTCGTCTCGTAATGAAGCGTCCAGTAGCAGCAGTAGTACTTTCCTTAGTAATTCTCGGAATCATGGCTGCGCCAATTACTAATATTAAATTTTCACAAGGCGACTCACGAATGTTGCCAGCCACGAACAAGGCAGCGATCGCAACAGCGCTTCAAGCTGAAAGATTTCCGGGTCAAACAGGAAATCCAATTGAGATAGTTATTAGGAATGGTTCTGACAAACTTGAAGAGATCAATGCATACGCAGCCAAGGTAGCTAAAGTTTCTGGAATTGTGGCTGTATTACCTCCACAAACTATTGGTAAAGATGTCCGCGTAGTTGCATATCAAGAGATGTTGCCAAGAACCCCTGACTCACAAGCATTAATTCATAATGTTCGAGATGTAGATTCTCCAGCTGGAACATTGGTAGGTGGAGTTGCTGCCGATTACACAGATTCACAAGATGGTATTTCGCGCACCTTGCCATGGGCACTGGGCTGGGTCATGCTTTCCGTACTTGTGTTGATATTTGTTTTCACTGGTTCGATCATTTTGCCTATCAAGGCAGTGCTACTTAACTTCCTTTCCCTTGGAGCAACAATGGGAGCCCTAACCTGGGTCTTTATTGATGGCAACCTCCAATGGCTTGTTGGTTCGTTCACAGTCACTGGAACGTTAGACACATCTATTGTTATTTTGATTGCTGTAGTTGTCTTTGGATTATCGATGGACTACGAACTCTTTTTGCTGTCTCGTATTCGTGAAGAACACTTAGCTGGAAAAACGAATGTGGAATCTGTGGCTGTTGGTCTACAAAGATCAGCTCGCATCATCACAGCCGCGGCGTTATTACTCGCCGTTGTTTTCGCATCATTTGTTACTAGTGGGGTCACATCAGTTAAAACCATGGGCTTTGGTGTTGCACTCGCTGTTATCTTGGATGCAACGATTGTTCGAGCTCTCTTAGTGCCTGCTCTTATGCGTTTATTTGGTGAGCGCAACTGGTGGGCACCTAAGTGGATGCAACGATTTACCATTACTCACTAGTTGCCTTTAGGCTTGCATCATGGATCTAATCGCTTCCCTGCAATGTGCCGATCAGCCTGGCATCGTTCATGCGATGACTTCAGCTGTGCTTGCCTGTGGCGGAAATATTATTGAAAATCAGCAGTTCACAGATCCGAGTACAAATGCATTCGTAATGCGGACTCGTTTTGAAACATCGCAGGGACTTGAAGGTGCAGAGAAGAGTTTGAATGAGGGTTTAGCTAAGTTCAACCCTTCTTTACAGATTCGACCTACAGCTCAAAAGCCTCGCGTCCTTGTCATGGTTACCAAAGAGAGCCATTGCTTGCGCGATCTTTTGTATTTAGAAGAGCTTGGCGAACTCAATATTGAAATCCCACTAGTTATATCAAATCGCGAAGACTTGCGTGCTCTTGTTGAGTCTCATGGAGTTAAGTTCTTGTGTCTGCCAATTACTTCTGAAACTAAGGCTGAACAAGAAGCAGAAATCTTGAAGCAAATTAAAAACCTAAAGATCGATTTCGTCGTGCTTGCTCGCTACATGCAGATTATGTCTAAGGAATTCTGTAACAAACTGCCGGGCAAGATTATTAACATCCACCACTCATTTCTTCCTGGATTTAAAGGTGCCAAGCCATACCACCAGGCTCATGAGCGTGGTGTGAAAATTATTGGCGCATCTGCTCACTTTGTAACAAGTGATTTAGATGAGGGACCAATCATTGAACAAGATGTTGCACATGTGACTCATATCGCTACACCTGAAGAGCTCATTGCAATTGGTCGCGATATTGAACGCAGAGTTTTGGCAAAAGCAGTGAAGTTTTATGCAGATGACAAAGTTTTTATCGTTGGAAAGCGCACAGTAGTTTTTTCTTAACTGTAATTGCGTGTCCCCGGCGGGAGTTGAACCTGCGACCTACCGCTTAGGAGGCGGTTGCTCTATCCACTGAGCTACGGGGACTTATCACCAGACATGCTCCGCAAAGATTAGCGGTGCTTGGCAAAGGTTAGCGGTATAGATAACCTTCCCTTGAATCCATAATGGGTTCGAAAACTACCCGAAAGGCCAACCATGAGAGCGCTCGTTATCGGCGCAGGCGGAGTTGGCAGTGCAATCGCAAATATCGCATCCCGTAAGTCATTTATCACTGAGTTAGTTATCGCTGATTACGATGCTTCAAAAGCGCACGCTGTCACCCAGAAAATCCAAGACCCACGATTTACATCAGTGGAGGTGGATGCCGGCGATCTGGCGGCTCTCGAAGGATTGATTAAAAAGGTCAATCCTGATGTGGTTATTAATGCAGTTGATCCGCGTTTTGTTATGAACATCTTCAACGCAGCTAAAAATGCTGGCGTTAATTACATGGACATGGCCTTGTCGCTTTCAATTGCTCATCCAACAGATCCATTTAACAAAGTTGGAGTCAAGCTAGGCGATGATCAGTTTGCTCAACATGATCAGTGGCTAAGCCAAGGTAACTATGCGCTCATTGGGATCGGAATCGAACCTGGTATGAGTGATATTTTTGCAAAGTACGCACAAGATTGCTTGTTCAGTGAAATTGATGCTGTAACAATCTTGGATGGTTCAAGTCTTACCGTTGATGGGTATGAGTTTGCTCCTTCATTTTCAATCTGGACAACAATCGAAGAATGTCTTAATCCCCCATTGATCTGGAACGAAGGCTGGCATACAGCAAAGCCCTTTACGGGAGGCGTGACCTTTGATTTCCCCGAAGGCATCGGCCCAGTTGAATGTGTAGATGTGGAACACGAGGAAGTTGTTTTGATCCCACAAAAGATTAAAACAAAGAAAGTAACTTTTAAGTATGGTCTTGGAAATGACTTTATTGAAAAGCTAAAAACTATTCATGCACTCGGTCTTTCAAATAAGCAAAAGGTTAGCTATCGCGGCATGGAAATCGCACCAAGAGAATTCTTGGCTTCTTTATTGCCTGATCCCGCAACGATTGGTCCGATCATGCACGGCAAGACTTGTGCTGGGGCACATGTTGCTGGACTTGATAAAGAAGGAAAGCCCTATGCCTGTTACATCTATAACGTTGTTGACAATGAATGGTCGATGAAAAATTATGGAGATCAAGCAGTTGTGTGGCAGACCGCACTTAATCCAGTTATTGCAATGGAATTAATTGCTAATGGCACCTGGAAACCTGCCGGTGTCGTTGGTCCGGAATGGCTAGAACCAAAGCCTTTCTTAGATCTGATTGAATCCTATGGAAGCAGTTGGCATATTCGGGATGAAGATCCCGCAGGAATCGGGGCATAAATGGCATCGTGGGCGCTAGTCACCGGAGCAACATCTGGAATAGGTGAAAGCTTTACTAGATTGTTGGCCGAAAAACATTACAACATCGTATTAGTCGCCCGCGATATGCCACGTTTACAAGCGCGTGCTCAAGGATTACAAGAAAAGTTCAAAGTGGAAACTCACATTATTCAGGCAGATCTATCTACTGAGGCGGGGTGTGCTGCAGTTGAGCAATACATCGCTAACAATCAGGTCGATGTGTTGATCAACAATGCTGGCTTTGGTTTAAAAAAAGCTTTCACAATGTCAGATCTTCAAGCCGAGCAGCAGATGTTTGATGTTTTAGTTCGCACCCCAATGCGCCTGATGCATGTGGCACTTCCGCTGATGAAGCAGCGCAACAAGGGTGTAGTCATCAATGTTTCATCTGTTGCCGGATTTATTGCTGGTGGCACCTATAGCGCTTCAAAGTCATACCTGACCGTTTTGTCTGAATCGCTTCACACCGAACTTGCTGGCACAAATATCAAGATCAGTGCCTTATGCCCTGGATTTACTCGAACCGAATTCCATCAGCGTGGTCGCATGTCCATGAAGGGGTTGCCCAGCTTCATGTGGCTTGATTCTGACAAGTTAGTGGCAAAGGCGTGGAGTGATGCGCTCAAAGGTGCACCAATCTCCATTCCGGGTTGGCAATACCAACTTCTCGTCTTTGTGATTGCGACTCTGCCACGTTCAATCATTAGAAAAGTTGGAATGAACCTGAGAGCAAAGCAACGTAAGTAACAGTCATACCTGCCATTTCTCGGCGGGTTACCAGCCTTCTTTGAGCACTCGGTCGGTAAGATTGCCTCTAATACAACGGAAGGTTCTTTTATGTTTCGCAAAATCGCTTCATTGTCAGTAGCACTCATTGTCGCCGGTGGCGTGATGGTGGCTATTCCAGCCGACGCAGCACCCAAGATTTCAAATGGCGTTGCCTGCAAAAAGTCTGGCTCAACAACCAAGACAAGCGGTGGCACATATAAGTGCGCAAAGAACCCCCTTGTATCAAGCACAAAGTTGACGTGGTTATCAATTGACTGTCTAACAGCAGCAAATGACGCGGTCAAGGCACAGAAGGCATCTGTTGTAACTAACGCTAACTTCAAAGCCCAGCTTCCTGTAATTGATCTTGGAATTACAACTGAAACCGCTACTCGCGCAGAGATTCAGAAAAAGTTAGATGATGCCACGCTTCGACAAACCGCAGCACAAGCCAAGCTAGCTGCTGCAACAACTGAAGCAGATAAAAAGGTTCTTACTACTGCAGTTGCTTCATGGACATCAGCAACACGTGCCTATGCAAGCAAGATCCGCAATATCGATCTAACAATCAAGAAGCTTCAGGCTGCAAAGCTTGTAGCAACAAACAAGCCTGCAGAACTTGCAGCAAATGTTGCAGACGCTCGTGAGAGCGCAAAGCTTATTTGCACAAAGGGTTTCTAATTCCCTAACTCTTTACAAGAAACCCGCTGCCCTCTAGGTAGCGGGTTTTTTGTTGCCTATGGCTTCCCCTATTACCTTTATCCATCGATGTTCCTATGCTCACAAGATGCGAGTAGTCAGATTTTCAGGGGCCTTTTTACTAACTTCCTACCTGCTGCTTGATACCTTTTTTCCAACGACTTGGTCTGATTTATTCCTATACAACATAATCCCAATTGCAGCAGCGGTGGCGATAGCTTTTGCTCCACACATCAGCGATGGGATTACTAAGCCAGCAACCATTTTTGCAATTGCAATATGGGCCTGTGGATCTTTCATAGCTAGTACCGGTTCTTTTCTCTCGGTGCCGCAGAGCTACAGCAATATTTCTAGCATGATGTACCTGCTGTTCTACCCCCTTGCAATAATTGGTTTACCAAGGTTGCTTGCAGTTAACCGCAAGCTTTCTCTCATAGAAATCGTTGATTCCTCAATTTTTGGATTGGGGCTTACTACTTTGGGGTCGGCCTTGGTTATTAAGCCAGTACTGCCACATTTTGATGGGAATATCACCGACACCTTCTTTGCGGTTATGTATCCAAGCGCAGATTTAATCCTTGTGTGCGTTGTTATCGCAACTGTTTCAATGCAAGGTTACTCAAGACGTGGAGTAATACTTTCTTCGGGCGTGCTTGTATTTGCTCTGACCGACTTTCTCTATTTATGGCAACACATCAACGGAAGTTATCTCATGGGTTCCATGCTAGATGTTGGCTGGATTATCGGAGTATTACTAATTGCAGAAAGTTTTTGGCAGCCAGGCATTGATACCAAAGCACGTGATGGAATCAATCCGATTTTGATCTCAGTCTCGGTATTTCTCAGTGCAACCTTATTAGCGTTAATTGCTATCCGCCCAGAGTATTTCCCGCGCTTCATTTTGATTCCTGCAATTGCAACATTAGCACTTGCATTTGCACGCATGGCACTTGCGTTGACCCAAGCTAAAAACATTGGACAGGAAAGACTGTTAGCTAGAACTGATGAATTAACCGGACTTCCTAACCGTCGCCGTTTAGTCACAGAAATTGACAGCTTCATAGAAAAAGAAGGTGCCTTATTACTTCTTGACCTCGATGGATTTAAACCAATCAATGATGCCCATGGTCATGAAACTGGAGACAAAATTCTCCAGCAAGTAGCTATGAGATTTGAGCGTGCGTTGCCACACGGTGCTTTATTGGCACGACTTGGTGGAGATGAGTTTGGGGTCCTCTATGAAGGAGGCCATGACAGTGCTGTTGAAGTTGCCTTGGCGTTGCGCGCAACGCTGTCTTATCCATTTAACATCGATAACAAAGTGATTCAATTAGGCGTCAGTATTGGCGTTGCAAAAAATAATGGAGAAAAAGATCTACTACTGCGCGCAGATAATGCAATGTATAAAGCTAAGCGTGAGGGCCTAGGGGTTTGTCGGCTTTAATCTCTTGCAATCGTGCAAGGGATTCAAGTCGCTCGGTTGCATGATCAACCACGCGTTCTGGGTATCCCTTGCTGTAACCATCTAGGAATAACCATGGCTCATGAATTTCAGCAGCTGAAAGGTGTGCCAGCTCTGGCACATACTTTCTTATGTAATCTCCATTTTCATCAAACCGCTTGCCTTGTTCAATGGGATTAAAGATTCGGTAATACGGCGAAGCATCAGTGCCGCACCCTGCAGTCCATTGCCAGCCATGCGCATTAGATGCAACATCGTAATCAACCAGATGCTCGGCAAAGAATCGTTCTCCTATTTGCCATTCCAGGTGCAAGTCTTTAACCAGGAATGAAGCCACAACCATGCGGGTGCGATTGTGCATCCATCCTTCAAGAATGAGTTGTCGCATGGCAGCATCGACAAATGGGTAACCTGTTTTTCCTTCACACCAAGCCGCAAACTGTTTGCCAGGCTTGTCATATCGCATCTCTTTAAATTTTGGTGCGTAGTACTCAAGATCTGTCATTGGGTTGTTAAAGAGAACATCTGCATAAAACTCGCGCCAAGCAATCTCCTTACGGAATGTGTCGTGGGCCTTGCTCTCTCCAAGGTTTGCAAGAAGTGTTCGTGGATGAATCTCACCAAACTTCAAATAGGTACTCAACTTTGAAGTGCCATCGATTGATGCAAAGTTTCGATTTTCATCGTAACTATCTAGGCCTTTCTTGGTAAAAGCCGCAAAACGTTTCAGTGCAGCAGCTTCACCTGCTTCAATGACATGTACGCCATCGGGCATAGGAAAATCTGGAAAGGCACGGTATTTATCTGTTGGTTGTACAACGTTAAATTTTTTTGGCGTGACTGCAGGTGCTCTATAGCCATGAGTTCGCCAGCCGCGATAAAAAGGTGTGTATACCTTGTATGGAGTTGCATCACTTGGCTTTAAAACTCGACCAGGGGTAACCGCATAGGGACTACCAGTTCTAACTAACTTGATTCCTGCTGCTTCAACTCGAGCATCACGTTCTGCGCCAAATCGTTCGTACTCTGCAGATATGTGAACTTCTTCAACGCCGTGCTCTGCAATTAGTTCTTTAAGTATTGTGACTTGATCACCTTCAATAATGTGCAAGCGATTTCCAAGAGATTCATCGAGAGCTCTTAAAGACTGACCCATGTAAGCCAACAATTTTTCGCCAGCTTCATCAATTTGCTTCTTATCTAAAATAAAGAGGGGTATCACTTGTTCTGCTGATTCAATAGCGGCCAGCAATGCTGGGTGATCATTGATTCTAAGGTCGCGACGAAACCACATGATTGAAGTTTTCGCCAAAGACATGGGATGATTAAATCATCATGCAAGAGATTAAGCGTTTCCAAGTCCGAGGCGTTCCAGGCGAAGTTATACGCCTGAAATTTGGAGCCCGCACTGTTGATTATTGGAAGCCCCCCAAGGGATCAGACAAATTGCTGATTGCCCATGATGGACAAAATGTTTTCGACGGAAAATCCTCTACGCATCGTGGTCAAACGTGGGAAATGGCACAATCTGCTATTCGAGTCAGCCGAGAGTTAAGCATCGCAACTCCATCAATTATTGGAGTCTGGCATAGCTCTACAAAGGAAAATCCTTGGGGCCGTGGAAAAGATTTAGTTCCAGAAAAATACTTCCGCGAAGGCATCGAAGTCCACAATGACTACGCAAAAGTGTTAGAGGATAAATCGATGCTGCAGAGCGATAGTTACTTCAAGGAAATCTTTGAAACAATTGTTCCAGCACTAGAACCTGAAATTGATTCAAAGAACACTGCAATGATTGGTTCCTCCATGGGAGCGTTGGCGACTTTATATGCCCTAGCTCAAATGCCCCAACGATTTACTACAGCGTTAGCACTTTCACCACATTGGCCCTTTGGCGGTAATCCTCTAGTTGAGAAATCAATTAACTCTTTGCCACTGCCGGGCACTCACAAGGTTTGGATGAGTCATGGCACAAAAGGTTTAGATGCCGAATATGCGGCTTTTCAAATGTATGCAGATAAGTTAATGAGTGAGCGCGGTTATCACGCTCACAATTACATTTCTCGTGTTTACCCACGAAGTGGACACAACGAAAGATCTTGGGCTAAGTACTTAGATCAACCACTTCATTTTTGGTTAGATTCTAAAACCCACACACCCTGAGCAGGATTACCTTCATTTATCGTAATCTTTGCTCCGTCTCCTGAAATGCCATACAAACTCTTTTTCACCACATAGTCAAGCTTACTCAGATCAATACTGGTCTTTACAGCTTTTCTAGAAACAAAAACAAGAATCGTTTCTTTCTTAGATTCACGCAAGAAGGCTAGGCAGTCATCTTCGACCAATACCCAGCGTAAACCGCCGTTTATGAAGGCATCATGCTTCTTTCGGATTGCGATTAACTCTTTAACCTCACCAAGGAAATCTAAATCCCAAGAACTAGTGTCCTCCCAATTGAAAGTTCTGCGAGAATCCTCACCTGAAGAACCTTCTAATCCAATCTCATCACCGGCAAAAATTGAAGGAACGCCTGGATAAGTAAGCAATAAAGTCATCGCTGTTAAATGTAGTTTCTTATCTCCCAGGACAACAGTTCTCATTCTGGCGGTGTCATGTGAGTCCAAGAGAACCATGCTTGCAACAAGAGATCTCCACGGAATTGAGCCGTTAAAGGAATTCATACTTGCTACTAATTGATTTCCATTAATTTTAGGCATCGCAAACGGTAATCCTTGAAAACCACCACCGATAGTTGTATTGAGATTAATCCAGTTCCAGACTGGGCGCATAAAACCTTGATAGTTCATTGCGCCATGCCAACCAAAACCATTTAAATCACTTGCGACAAAATCTCCATTTTCTGCCACAAGCCATGCATCTGGTTTTACTTTGTCCATTGCTTTTCGAATTCCATGCATTACTTCATCATGCATGTCATCGGCACCTAGACGTCCGGTCATATTGCCAACATCAATTCGCCACCCGGCCATTCCATATTTTGGTGACAACCATTGCTTGACGATCGATTTCTTTCCCTCGTACATCTCTTTGCGCAGAGCTTTTGAGTGAAAATTTAATTTCGGCAACGAGGCTAAGCCCCACCAACCGACATAACCGTGTTTAACTGATTTATCCCAGTAAAAATACCCACGCTCTTTTGACTTCTTATCTCGCTGTGCTTTGGCAAGCCATGGATGACCAGCACCACAATGATTTGATGTCAGATCCCCCAATAAGCGAATCTTCTTTCTCTTAGCTGCAGCAACAAGGCTAAATAGGGCTTTATTTCCCCCTAAAACTGGGTCTACCTCTGTAAAGCTACTTGCGTCATATCGGTGGTTAGATCGAGCTGGAAAAAATGGTGTGAAGTAAATTCCATTCACCCCAAGATCAGTTACATAATCCAAATGCTCTTCAACACCCTTCAGATCGCCCCCATATAGCTCGGTACCTGTTGCATGGCTGCCAATAGTAGGAAGCTCATTCCAGTCGCGATGATGAGCCCAATCAGGAATAGCTCGTTTTGTTGATGATTTAGCAAACCTATCTGGAAATATTTGATAGAAAACCGATAATCTAATCCATTCCGGATAAGCCGGAATTGCAATTATCTGAAAATCATTATTGGAGTGAACATCATGATCATGAAAACCCGATGCATTGAGCCACTCATACTTATCAACATCAACAAAAACAAATCTGTATGAGGTGGAGAGATTTTCGATCTTAACCTTTACTGACCACCAGCTTTCGGTTTGGCCAGTCTTTTCAAGTGCTAATTCAAAGCTACGAGGCTCACCATCGTGATACAAACGAACAAAAGACTTTGCAAAGGTGTAGTTGCTTGGTATTCGCACTTTTAGGACAACTTTGTCACCAACCTTTGGAGCTGAATTACTGACATACAGTTCGCTACCGTCATGGTGAGGTAATTGTGAGTTTAGTGATGGGTAAGGCAAAGTTCTCTCCTTTCGAATTACGTGCAACGGCTCTTACTTCAATCTTCTTTTTAGGGAAATCTACCGGATCAAGAAATACTGAATATGGAGCTCCCGTATCCACGCCTTGAGTAATCCACTTTGTAGTACCCACATTTCTTGCAAAAAACTCGACTGATAAAAAGTCTTTCGAGGTTATGCCAGCTTTGACCTTGTAAAAGCCGGTTAAGTCATCCATAGAAGTGCTCAATTTTGTAACCTTAGTGGCGAATTGATTGATAGGGCTATCGGCCTTTAAAACAATGGTGGATAGGGCAGGAACGGTAAAACTGACCTTATTTTGATCATTTGTTACATCAGTTTTCCCAAGAATTTGAGTCCAACTACTCCCTGAAGTTGCCGTACTAACTTCCACAATCTCATCAGTATCGGAGTTATTAAAAGCAACTAAGTACTCTCTGTTTTCTACAACATCCTTCTTTGAAATTACGTATAGGGAGTATTTTGAATATCTCTCAAGCATTGGGCCATTTGCTAAGGCTGGATGAGTTTTACGAATTTCAGCTAATTTGATCAAGTAGTTGGCAACTGGGCTTTGACTAGTAACTGAAAACGCATCACCATTTCCAATCGGTGAGCCACCAACTCGAACTTCGTTTTTCCAGAGTTCAATATCGGTTGGAAACATATCTTGTCGTGCAAATTGATCCCTACCGGAATTTGAACCAGTCATACCTACTTCGTCTCCGTAATAAACAACCGGTATGCCGCGTGAAAAATACATCAACGCGTTAGCTAAATTGGTTCTAGGTAACAACTGATCAGCAGGTTGAAGGCGTTTATTGGCAATGATGTAACCGACTCGGCCAACATCATGATTTCCAAGAAATGTTACTAAATTGCTGGCCGAGGATTGTGCGCTGGTGTAGTAATCATCATTTTCAAATAGAGCAGTTAAGGTTGGTGCATTGGAGTATCCCGATGCATATTCTGTAGCTTTTGCTTGAAATGGGAAATCCAAAAGAGTTTCGATTTTGTTCTGTCGCACATAGGTCATTAAGTTAAAGGTGCTGTAGTCATAAACTTCACCAAAAATAGTAAAGTCTTTGATATTAGCTTTAGCTGCAGTGGCTTTAATCAAAGGAGACCAATTCTTAAAGAACCTGTCATCCACATGCCGAGCTGTATCTACTCTAAATCCAGAGATTCCATACTTGGAGATCCATTTTCCATAAACATCAGCCCAGCCCTTATAAACAACAGGTTTTTCTGTAGCCAGATCATCTAGTCCATAGAAATCGCCTAGTTTGGTGCAATTACCATTTCCCCAACAGCTGCTCACATCTCCCACATTGTGATAATTGTTCAGATCATTAAGCCAGGATGGATTTTTTAGGTTCTTGGATTCAGCAGGAATATAGGGTGAATTTCCCAAATACTTAATGACATCACCAGTGTGGTTTGTTACAACATCTAAAATTACTTTCAGGCCCAATTTCTTGGCACACTTAGAAAACTCAAGCATGTCAGCGTTTGTTCCCAAGTGTGGATCAACATTGAGAAAATCAACTCCCCAATAGCCGTGGTAACCAGAGCCAGCACCAATAGCTTCTTGCTGTGTTACAACTGGCGTAAGCCAAACAGCTGTAAAGCCCAAGGATTTAATGCGGGCTAATCCATCATCGCCTGGTTCACATGTTCCAGTTAAGCCCTTCAGATCCCCACCATGGTAGAAAGCTGTCAGTGATGTGTTGAAGCCACCATTATCGTTGTTCTTCTTGTCTCCGTCTTTATATCTATCTGGCATTACAAAGTAGATCAGATCTTGTGACAGTCCTACCTTTGGTGAGGATACATTCGCACCAAATGAGATAGCTGATAATGAGAGAAATGCTGCAACAAACAGAGCAAGTGTTATCTTGCGTTTCACCGTTATCCCTTTACAGATCCGGCGGTAAGTCCGTTCACGATGTATTTCTGTAGTGATAAGAAGATGATGACGATTGGGATTGACGCAAGGATTGAACCGGCAGCAAATGCACCCCAGTTACTTGCATACTGACCACCGATAAACTGTTGCAAACCAACGGCAACGGTACGTCCACTCATTTCCACCAAGAATAAACGAGCAACAATGAACTCATTGAATGTGCCAATAAAGCTCAACAAACAAACAACGGCAAGAACCGGTGTTGCCAGAGGAATAAAGATCAACCAATAGGTCTGCACAGGACTTGCGCCATCGATTTTTGCTGCTTCATCAAGTTCAGCAGGAATTGAATCCACAAAGCCCTTGAGTAGCCAGATATTGACGCCCATAGATCCGCCCAAATAGACAAGAATCAAGCCTGCTTGTGTGCCCAGACCAATGCCTGGTGCAAATGAATAAACACGTTCCATGATTACGTAGACCGCTGAAAGCGCCAAGATGGATGGAAACATCTGGACTAGAAGAAGTAATTGAATACCGAACTTCTTGCCCTTGAACTTTAATCGGCTAAATGCGAAAGCTGAAGCAGCACCAATTACCACCGAGCTAATTGCAACTACTGAAGCGATGATTAAGGAGTTCTTCACCCACGACAAAAATGGAATTTTTGGTGATGAAAAGAGCATCTTGTAGTTTTCAAAAGATATCTCACGTGGCACAAATGAAGTCAGGTTAAGGCTTCCGCTTGGGTTAAAGGAGGAAAGCACAACAAGATAGAGCGGAAACAAAGCAAAAACACACATAATGATTGCGAATGTGTGACGCCACAGATTCTCTCTCAGCCATTTTGTCATCCGAAGGTCTCCATTACTTTTGATTTACGCAAGCCATAGAAGGATATTGAGGCTACGAGGAAGAAAATCAAGACTGAAATTGCACTGGCAAGTCCAAAGTCAAGGATATTTCGACCAAAGGCAATTTGGTAGGTGTAGCTGATCAAAATGTCCGTGGCGCCTGCAATTTCACCATCCAGGGTGTTTCTCGGACCACCACCCGTTAAGAGATAAATCAAATTGAAATTATTAAAATTGAATGCAAAAGATGCAATCAGAAGCGGTGAGAGAATCTGCAAAAGCAAAGGAAGGGTAATTGTTCTAAAGACTTGCCGTGGATTCGCCCCGTCGATTGCTGCCGCCTCTTGGAGCTCTGATGGAATTGCTTGCAAAGAACCAGAGCAGATCAAATAGAAGTATGGGAAACCTAACCAGAGGTTTACAAGCAGAACCGCAGCGCGTGCGAAGTTGGCACTAGAAAACCACGCAATATCGGTATTTAAAATATTGTTAATAGCTCCGAATTCTGTATTGAACATTCCTGCCCAAATCAAAATACTCATGATGCTTGGCATTGCATACGGCAAAATCAAAATGGAGCGGTAAATACGTCGCCCACGCATCTTCCGATTAAGTGCCAGAGCCAGCAATAGACCAAAAGCAAAGGTACTTAAAACCGTTAATGAGGCAAAAATGACTGTCCAAATAAAGACTTTGATCAGTGGAGTTCGCACTCGCTCATCGGTTACTAACTTTGTGTAGTTTTCAAACCACACAGGAGCTCGCCATCCCGGTGTCAACATCTCCTCGGGAGAACCTTCTAGGACGAAGTTACCTCTGTTGTTATCAACATAGATTTCTCCAGTTTGAAGATTCTTCATCGTGTCTGATTTAGCATCGTATGCAAGTGCTTGCCTAAAGACGGCGCCGACTCCTTGCCCTTCAATGACTATGTAATAGCCATCAAAGTACTTATATCTAACTTTGGTATAGGCATCACTTGTAGCCAATTCATCTGCTGAAAGTTCAGTAAAGCCTGGCGCTGTTGTTGCGACCCCATACTCATTAATAGTTAATTGACCGGCATCTAACGTCGTTAGCTCATCAGCGGTGGAGATGAAGAATTTTTGATTAGCGATATCAGAAACCAAGATGGCTTCACTTCCGTTTGCACCTTTTCCTGAAACTAGATCAAAAGTAGTTTGATTAGCATCTGGTTCAACGCCACGAATCAAAACTTGTTCGATCGCAGCATCTTTAGCAATGTAATTTCCAGTTTGGTAGTTATAGGTAGACATTAAAACTGTAAAGGCAATAGGTGCGATTACGAAGGCAATAAAAAAGAGAATTCCTGGTACGAAAAATTTAAGTGGTATTGAAATCTTTGTAAAATAAGTAAAATTCAGAAGCACGATTGCAATGACTAGAAATATGCCGATCGCAATTTCACCCGAGGCAACTGCGCTCTGAGCTAACAAGCTCAAGATGGCTGTGACGCCTGCAAGGATGATTATCTTGAGGATTAAGGCAAACTTACCTCGAAAAATACTGCTCACTTTTTTACCGCTTCCTTATTATTTATTTCTGCAGAGTGTGAAAGTAGTAGCGTGGGCGGGAACTAATCCCGCCCACGCTATTGAACTTTTAGACTGTGAAAGTTTTACCTTTCATTCCCTAAGAGAAATCTCTTAGAGGTCAGCCTTTCCTGCTGCGACGTTAGCCTTCCAAATTGCAGCAAGCTTCTTAGCTTCTACAAGTGGATTCTTTCCGTCTACCAAGACTGCAGTCCAATAAGCTGGAGCTGAATCCCAGTAGTTTGCTCCGCCAGCATTAGTGTTCAAGAACGCACCAATCTGTGGGATTGAAGAGAGGCTTGCAGCCGCTCCCATAGCCTTCTGGCCACCAAGTACGAGCTGACTCTTCTGAGCGCCCTTCTCGGCAGGTGGACGGCCTTCTTCTGCTTGGTAAGCAACTTGACCCTTAGTTGATGCAAAGAAGCTAGTTAGAAGTGACTTAGCTGGAACAGCTACGCCGTGTGCTTCTGCATATGAAGTAAGGAATGCACCGCTAACAGATCCGAACATCTTTCCGTAAGTTCCGGCCTTAACACCTGGAACAGGTTGGATGTTCATATCGAAGCCAGCTTCTGCAAATGTACGCCAGTGCCAGTTACCAATAATTGCAAATGGAACCTTGCCTGCTAGGAAGTTATCCTGGCAACCAGTGTCAGTTGCTGGGAAGAAGCCATTGCTCTTACCTTTTTTGTCTAGAAGTAATGTGCTGACGTTCTTAGCAAATACTGCTGGATCAAAGCTCTTATTGAAGTTAACAGTTCCATCAGCGTTCATTAGGTATGGCTCTGCACCTAGTGCTGAGAATCCTGAAAGAGCGCCCCATGACATTCCGCCACCAGCAACACAAAGTCCAGCCTTAAGGCCCTTCTTTGTCTTGTTAGCAAGGTAGTAATTAACCATCTCACCGTAAGTCTTTGGTGCTGACTTAACTAGCTTGGTGTTGTAAACCATTCCAACGTTGTTAACATCAACTGGAACGCCGTAAAGCTTTCCACCGTATGAAAGATCAAAGAATTGGCTTGGAGTGAATTGTGCCTTCTGTGCTGCAGTCAAAACTACAGGAGCAAGCTTTCCGCTCTTAGCTAGTGCTGGTACCCAGTCGTTACCTGCAACGAAAATATCTGGACCTGTTGTGCCAGATGCCTTATCAAGTGCATCTTTCAATGCATCGTAGCTTGAGAAAGATACGACCTTGATTGTGCTTCCTGGAACCCAGTCACCCTTCTTTGCAAATACCTTTGTTAGGTTTGGTCCGCGTGTTTCATCGGCCCAGATAAGAATTTCACTTGCGGCTTGTGCAGGAACAATTGTCACGCCAGCGGCGAATGAAATTGTTGCAGCAAGAGCAAGACCCTTAAGTAGTCTGTTCTTCACTAAATTGTTCTCCTTTAAGATCCGGAAGCCACTTATTGGAGGTGCAGGCTTCCTAGTGACCTCATCCCACTCCTATAAAGGCTCAAATGCAACAAACTCCCCCTGTTTCAATAGGTTTTGGAGGCACTTTTATTGAATTGTTATAAAAGGGAAGGCTTGCATAAAGGTTTGCAGTGCCACGGTTTAGAGGTGCATTGGGTGGGAATCTGGGGTTCGATACTCCTATGAGTGAAAAGCCTGTCACCCGCGAAGAGATCCGAGCCATGCGTCGTTCCTATGGCGATGCTGGATTAGAGAGTTTGCCGAGTGATCCATTTGTTGCTTTTGCGCAATGGCTTAAAGAGGCACATGAAAACACTGTCATTGTTGAAGCAAATGCAATGGTGCTATCAACATTAGCAAGTGATTCACATATTGAAACTCGAACTGTTTTACTCAAAGATATTTCAGATGGTGGCTTTACTTTTTTTACAAATTACCAATCACGAAAAGCACATGCCATTGATCTCAATCCAAATGTTTCTTTACTCTTTCCTTGGTATGTAATGGAGCGACAAATTTCAATTAGTGGAATTGCAGAAAAAATCTCGGCACAAGAATCAGATGATTACTTTGCAACTCGGCCATGGGGATCACAAATAGGTGCATGGGCAAGTCCACAATCATCACCACTGGCATCACGCACCGAATTAGAACAACGCTACGAAGGTGCAGCACAGAAGTGGCCTGAAGGAACCGAGGTACCGCGCCCACCACATTGGGGTGGATATCGAGTCACACCATTAAATATTGAGTTCTGGCAAGGTCGATACTCACGCTTGCATGATCGTTTGCGCTATGAGCGGGCTAACACCGCCGCCGATTGGGAACTCAATAGGTACTACCCGTAGTCTTGACCCATGAGCGCAGAGATAATCATTCCTTCAAGTATTAAGCCGGTAGATGGTCGTTTTGGTTGCGGCCCATCAAAGATTCGTCCAGAAGCACTTGCAGCGTTGTCAGCAAGTGGGATTTCAATTCTTGGAACTTCGCACCGACAAAAGCCTGTGAAAAATGTTGTTAAGCGCGTTCGCGAAGGTCTCACATCTCTATTTAATCTGCCAGAAGGATATGAAGTTATTCTTGGTAACGGTGGATCGACTGCTTTCTGGGATATCGCAACTTTTGGATTGATCGAAGAGCGCTCACAGCACTTAGTATTTGGTGAGTTTTCATCAAAGTTTGCCTCTGCCTCAAAGGAAGCACCATTTCTAGGTGAGCCAACAGTTATCAAGGCAGAGCCTGGTTCACATCCAGTATCTGTTGCAGAGGCTGGTATCGATGTTTATGCACTAACTCATAACGAAACTAGTACCGGTGTTGCAATGCCAATCATTCGCCCTGCAGGCACAGATGGAGCACTTGTTCTAGTTGATGCAACATCTGCAGCTGGTGGCTTGATGGTTGATGCCAAAGAGTTTGATACTTATTACTTTGCACCTCAGAAGTCTTTTGCATCAGATGGTGGTCTGTGGATTGCAATCATGTCCCCTGCTGCAATCGCACGTGCTGAAAAGATCAAAGCTTCTGGCCGTTGGGTGCCAGCATTCTTTGATCTCGGCATTGCAATTGAAAACTCACGCCTAGATCAGACATATAACACTCCAGCACTTGTTACCTTGATGTTGCTTGCAGAGCAAATTGAGTGGATGAATGCAAATGGCGGACTTTCATTTGCTGCAGGCCGCAGCACCCAGTCTTCTGACATCTTGTATTCCTGGGCTGAAAAGACCAGTTACACAACTCCATTTGTTACAGACCCAGCAATGCGCTCAAAGGTTGTTGGAACAATTAACTTTGATGATGCAATTGATGCAACAAAGATTGCGGCAGCACTTCGTGCCAACGGAATCGTTGATACAGAGCCATATCGCAAGCTTGGTAAGAACCAGCTTCGTGTTGGTATGTTCCCTGCTGTTGATCCAAGTGATGTTGAAGCACTTACTAAGTGCATCGATCACGTTGTAGCAGCCCTTTAATGCCAAAGAGTTTTCATCGCGACCGTTTCTTTTGGGTCGTAGCGGTTCAGACCGCCATCGTTAACTTTTACCTTGGTGGCTTTGGCCCTGCGCAATCACTATTGCGCGCAGATCAAGCTACATCACTAACTATTGCGGGCCTACACGGCACCGCCATGGGTGTTGCATCCATCTTTGCTGGTTGGGCAAATCCTCGCATCGCACATCGTTATGGTCGTTCAAAGGCTAGTTGGATTGGTTTATCAATCTTTATTGCAGGTTTAACACTCTTTGTTATCTCTCCCCCTGTATTCATCACAATTCCTGCAACTTTCATTACAGGTTTTGGCACATCTGTTGTCATCAACACGATGCTGACAAAGATGTCATCACATTATGGAAAAGCTGCTGAAGTTGCGATCCCCCAAGCAAATGGAATTGCATCTGTTGGTTTTGTAACAGGAACTGCCTTAATCGGAACTATTGCAATCGCTTTTCCTCAGCTATGGCGCTTAGGTCTACTACTTGCAATCCCTGTTGCCTTGGTCTTGTTTTTTGTTGGCCGGGAAAAAGATGAAGATGAACATGTTCCAGATGAAGATGGTCCACAAAGCGGAAAGCTTTCCCGCAATTTCTGGATTTCATGGTTTGGTTTTGTGGCATGTATTTCAAGTGAGTTTGCGACATCATTCTGGGCAGCAGCGCTGCTTAAGGATCGTGTTGGATCAACAGCAGCGATTTCAACAGTTGCAATAGTCGCTCTCGGTACCGGTATGGGTCTTGGTCGTTGGTATGGCGGATTAGTTCTTGGACATCTAAAACTAGATACTCAACTTCTCACAGTGATTACACTGCAATTTGTTGGCTTTGTTGGCTTCTGGTTATCCCACACCATGATTCTTTCTCTCTTCTGCCTATTTGCTGTTGGAATGGGCATCTCGATGCAATTTGCACTCTCATCTATTCGTTTAATTGGCTTAAGCGATGGACGTCCTGATCTGGCCATTGGACGCGCATCATTGGCAGCTGGAACAGCCATTGCTGGTGCACCATTCTTGCTTGGCCTACTAGGGGATAACTTTGGTATTTCTCGCGCTTACATCATGGTTTTTGTTTTGATTGCAATCGCATTTGTTATTGTCAAAGCAATTCCTTCTAAGGTTGCAGAGGCTGCGTAATGAGTTACAAAGTCAGACGGTTAATTACGCTGCTTGCTCTGATTGGAATTTTGGTTGTTATTGCAATTAACAGTCTTTAAGAACCGCAGCAACAGAAGTATCTGCAGGTAAGGCAACTCGGTTCTTGTATTTGAACCAAATAAATAGTGAAGCAAATAATGAAATGCCACCACAGAGTGCAATAGTGGGGCGAATTCCGATTAGTTCGGTTGTTGTTCCAATAAGTGGTGAACCAAATGGAGTGCCACCCATGAAGATCAAAAGATAAAGACCCATCACGCGACCACGGATTGCAGGATCTGTACTGGTCTGAACAATGGAATTAGCAGAGACCAAAGTAGTCAGCGCTGTTACACCACAAATCGGTAGCCAAATCACATAAGAGATGTAGTTGGGCAAAATAGAGAGCACCATAATCGATGCTGAAAATACCACTCCACCACGGATGACAAACTTTGTATTTCTATATCGTTCCAGTCGAGCAGATCCAATAGCACCAGATAGGGAACCAATAGCAATAAATGTGCCCATCAAGCCAAAGCTAGCTGGTCCTAACCCGAACTCTTGAGTTGCCATGAGAGCGTTAAAGATCTGGAAGTTAAGACCAAAGGTTGCCAAGAAAAAGACCATCAACATGACAACGTAGATATCTGGGCGTGCCTTTGCATAGGCAATGCCCTCTCGGATATTGCCATCTGATTTTGGTCTATCCAAATGGAAAAATGCTTTTTCGTTGAGGTTTAGTAATGCGGCGATCACAAAGAAATATGAAAGCCCGTTAACAATAAATGAGGGGCCTGTGCCAAAGGCTGCAATCAAGCCGCCGGAGACTGCTGGGCCAATCAATCGCCCAGCATTAAAGTTAGCTGAGTTAAGCGAAACAGCATTGGGAAGATCGGTCTGACCAACAACTTCAGTAGTAAATGATTGGCGCACGGGAGCATCAATTGCCGTTGAAATACCAAGAACTGCTGCAAGAACAAAGACATGCCAGAGCTGGATTTGTTCTGTAATGACTAGTGCGCCTAAGCCAAGTGATGCGCTGCCGCCCAAAATATTTGTCAGAATCAAAACTTTACGTTTGTTAAATCTGTCAGCCAATTTGCCACCATGAAGTGAGAAGAAAAGGACTGGGGCGAATTGAACGGCCGTGACTAAACCTAGGTAGGTTCCATTGTTGTTGGTGAGTTCTAGAACGAGCCAGTCTTGAGCAATACGCTGGGCCCAACTGCCAATATTTGAAACCGCGTTGGCAGGAAAGAGAATTCGGTAATTGCGGTGGCGAAATGAACGCCAATTACCATCCTCTTTTACCGAAAATCCCATTACTCTTCTTCCATGACTACTCGACTACGCAATGCAGTAACTCTAGTGGCTATTGGAACAACATGTTGGGTGATAGCAGGAGTAATTGCTCTTGCAACAAATGCAGATGCCAAAGTTATTTGGACATGCATAAGCGGCGCAGCTCTGGGTTTAATCGGTATTCGTTACACAATTCGTCGCGAGCGACGAAGCGGTATTTAAGCCCGCTAGTTTTTTAGGCGCCTAGGGCAGTAGCGATACCACGCAGCACACGACCAAGACGATCAGCCTCTTGTGCATTGGGATGACGTCCATGGCGCAAACCATTTCCGACTTTATCCAGCATCTTGATGGTGTCTTCAATCATCGCTGCAAGATCATCACTATTAACACGTGAGTTTTCAACTAATGATGGGGGTGCATCAATGATGTGTACTGATAATGCTTGTGGGCCTTTACGGCTGTCAGCAATAGAAAACTCAAGCTTTGTTCCAGGCTTTACCGTTGCAACACCTTCTGGAAGTGAAGTTGCAGCTAGATAAACATCTTCGCCTTCATCATTTGCAATAAAGCCGAAACCTTTTTCTAATGAGAACCATTTGACGCGTCCTGTAGGCATGGGGGGCTCCTTGCTAGTTTTCTATACTTGTATTAATCGGTATCGCGGGTGCGATAGCAGGTGCTTAGTTTAACACCGGCTCTGTGAAGGTCGCTTCCGAATGTGCTCCACAGCCGTGATCCACGCTCACTACGCGAGCATCCTCCGGCGAAATAGCGTTAGCGCACACGCCAAATGTTGATCGTAATGATCCTGCAATCGGAATAAAGAATCCGCAGCTATGGCACGGCTTTGGTGCTGATTGGGCAACGGGAGCGTTTGGTCCACGTTCTCCGTCATACCAACGCTTTGCTGCTTGATCGCGTCCTTCGATAGACATCACGCGTGCACGACCTAAACCAAGTTCGATCGCCATCGCAGTATCTAAATCTTCATCTTGTGGCAACGCTTGTTCACCTGCAACTAAACGTGCATCATCTAATGAGCTTGGAACAATATCGCCAACACCAACATCACCCGGCAAAATTCTGTCGCGGTAAGGAATCCACTCTGGTGCACGTAGTGCATCAGGTCCTGGAAGTACTACAACATCACAAATTGTTGGAGTTGCATCTTCATCAACCTTTGCAATGGTGATGCACCAACGCCATCCGCGGTAACCTGAAAGTTTTGCTTCAAATAAATATGTTGCAACACGATTGTCATCATCAAAATCAACAGAGACAAAACCGCCAACTTGATCGCGTTGTTCTGCAACTTCTAGTGCAGCGTTTCGGGCAAGATCCTTTGCATCAAAAGCAACAGCTGTGCTTGTTGATGTCTTCTCCTGTGCAGGAGCTTTCTCCTTTTTGGAGATAAGTGATTTCTTTGCCATGGGCTAAGGGTAAAGCAGAACGCCGCCCTCGCGTTAATCGAGGACGGCGTTACGCGTAATACGAGGGACTTAGAAGTCCATATCTCCGCCACCTTGTGGGGCAGCAGCAGCCTTTTCTGGCTTATCTGCAATAACAGCTTCTGTTGTAATAAACAGCGCAGCAATTGATGCAGCATTTTGTAGCGCAGAACGTGTGACCTTTGCTGGATCAATGATTCCAGTTTTGATCATGTCTACATACTCACCAGTTGCAGCATTTAAACCTTGTCCTGCTGGAAGATGGCGAACCTTTTCTACAACAACTCCGCCTTCAAGTCCTGCGTTCACTGCGATCTGCTTGATTGGAGCTTCGATTGCATATTCAACAATCTTTGCACCTGTTGCTTCATCACCAGTTAATCCTGTTAAACGCTTGAACACTGCAGCACCTGCTTGCAGAAGGGCGACGCCACCACCGGCAACGATTCCTTCTTCTACTGCAGCCTTTGCATTGCGAACTGCATCTTCAATGCGGTGCTTGCGCTCCTTGAGTTCGACCTCAGTTGCAGCACCTGCCTTGATAACAGCAACTCCACCGGCAAGCTTTGCAAGACGCTCTTGCAACTTCTCACGGTCATAATCTGAATCAGATGCCTCAATCTCATTACGGATCTGCTGAACGCGACCCTTGATCTGTGCGTCATCTCCAGCGCCTTCAACGATTGTTGTCTCTTCCTTGCTGATAACAACCTTGCGAGCCTTACCCAAAAGATCAAGCTCTGCTGCTTCCAAACGAAGTCCAACTTCTTCTGAAATAACAGTTGCACCAGTAAGGATTGCAATGTCTTGAAGCATCGCCTTGCGACGATCGCCAAAGCCAGGAGCCTTAACAGCTGCTGAGCGGAATGTTCCACGAATCTTGTTCACAACTAGTGTTGCGAGCGCTTCGCCTTCAACATCTTCAGCGATGATCAATAGTGGCTTACCAGATTGCATTACCTTTTCAAGTACTGGCACTAGATCTTTAATGTTTGCAATCTTTGAGTTAGCGATCAATACGTAAGCATCTTCAAGGACAACTTCCATACGATCCTGATCAGTTACAAAGTATGGAGAGATGTAACCCTTATCAAAGCGCATACCTTCTGTGAGCTCTAGCTCTAGACCAAAAGTGTTTGACTCTTCAACAGTGATAACGCCTTCTTTGCCAACCTTGTCCATTGCCTCGGCAATCATTTCACCGATGGTTACATCTGCTGCAGAGATAGATGCAGTCGCTGCGATCTGCTCCTTTGAGTCAACAGCCTTGGCCATTGAAAGAAGTTCAGCAACGATTTCAGCAACAGCCTTTTCAATACCGCGCTTTAGTGCCATTGGGTTTGATCCAGCTGCAACGTTACGCAGACCTTCGCGTACTAGGGCTTGTGCCAAAACTGTTGCAGTTGTTGTTCCGTCACCGGCAACATCATCAGTCTTTTTAGCAACTTCCTTGACTAGCTCTGCGCCAATCTTTTCCCATGGATCATCAAGTTCAATTTCCTTTGCAATGGAAACGCCATCATTAGTAATTGTTGGGGCGCCCCACTTCTTCTCGAGAACAACATTTCGTCCACGAGGTCCAAGGGTTACCTTGACCGCATCGGCCAAGATATTCATGCCGCGCTCTAATCCGCGACGTGCTTCTTCATTAAAGGCAATCTGCTTTGCCATGAGTTTTGCTCCTTGTGTTAGTCCTTCTTGGTCGGGGGCGTTATCACTCGCACCCCGAGAGTGCTAACGCCAAATCTAGAGCCTTTGATTGGTAGGTGCAAAACGAAGGGGTTTAGCGGGCCACGCGAGTAGCCATACGGGCCTCGCGCAAGCGGCGAAGGCGCTTAACTAGCATCGGTGAGGCAGCTAGAGCGTCGTCGCGGTCGATCAGATCGTTAAGAAGTTGGTAGTAACGAGGTGCCCCTAGATCAAAGAGATCCTTGATAGCCGCCTCTTTTGCCCCTGCATAGCGCCACCAGTTGCCCTCAAAATCAAGGATGCGAACTTCCAGGTCACTGAGCCCAATGTTGATTGCAGACTCTTCTTGCGCGGACATGGGTTAAATCTTACGTCAGAGCCCACAAAAGTGTGGGATTTACAGCCGCTCCAGAATCATTGAAATATCTGAAATCTTGGTCCATGGATTGACGATGGCAAATCGCAAAATTGGTTGCCCGTCATGTGAAGAGGGTGGAATAAAACCTATTTGCTCCTCCAAAAGTTGATCACTCCACTTTTGATAATCAGCTGCACTCCACCCATTTCGGGTGAAGGCAACAATTGAAAGTTCTGGTTCAAATAAGAGCTCCAAATTTGGATGATTGCGAACTAAATCAGCTGCTTGCTTGGCAACGGTCATTGTTTGTTCCATCGCTTCGGTATAGGCATCTGTGCCATGGGCAGCTAGTGAAAACCAAAATGGTAATCCACGTGTTCGCCTTGTTAAATGAATTGCATAATCAGAAGGTGACCAGTTGTCATCTTTTAATGTGTCCAGATAAGAAGCGTGTTGTGAGTGGGCTTGCTTTGCAAGATCAGGATTTCGATAAACAAGTGCACATGCATCAAAGGGTGCGAACAACCATTTGTGTGGATCCACAATAAATGAATCAGCTGCCTCTACCCCATCAAACATATGTCTAACAGATGGAGCACACAGCGCTGCTAAGCCATAAGCACCATCAACGTGAAACCAAATATCTCTTTCGTGTGCTGTGTTTCCAATTCCTTTTAGATCATCAATGATGCCAAGGTTTGTAGTTCCAGAAGTTGCCACAACTGCAAATACTCGCTTGTTGGTACTGGCATGCAACTCATCAATAGCTTGGGCAACGGTTGCCCCTAGCAAACGGCCATCTTTATCAACTGCAACCTTTAGAACATCCACATCCATGACATTTGCCGCAGAAACAACTGAAGAATGAGCTTCCTGGCTACAAGCAATCACCCAACGCTCTGGATTACCAAATTTCTTTCGTGCCTCTGCTCTAGCAACAACTAGTGCTGAGAGGTTTCCAATTGTTCCGCCTTGCACAAAAACTCCGCCAGCAGATTCAGGAAGTCCTGCTAAATCAATTAACCATTGAATCGCTTGGTTTTCTGCAAAGACTGCGCCAGCTCCTTCTTGCCATGAACCGCCATAGAGGGCACTTGCACCAACAACTAAATCAAAAAGGTTTGCATACTCACTAGGTGCTGATGGAATAAATGCCAGGTTGCGTGGATGATCAGTTGAAATACAGGCTTTTGCTAATACATTTGTGAAAACTTCAAGTGCTTTATGTCCGCCTAGACCCTTTGAGGTAATCGTGTTGCCTACTTCATTAAACAGATCCTCGGCAGATCGTGGTCCATCAAGAGGCGGATCATCTTTTAAACGTTCAAGGCTGTACTTCAAAATCTCTGCAGCAAGGGCTTCCACCTCAGGAGTGAACTCATGCATTAATTCTTGCCTTCTTCACAATATTTCTAATCATCGTTGGAAACACAAAGAGATGGAAAGGTGAAACCGCATACCAATACAACTGACCACCTAATCCGCGTGGATAAAAGGTTGCCTCTTGCACAATCTTTGTCTTTCCATTTTCGCGTGTGACTGTAAATTCCAGCCACGCTTTACCAGGCAAGACCATTTCGGCATACAACTTTAATCTGCGACCAGCTTCTAACTCTTCTACTCGCCAAAAATCTAAACTTTCTCCAACACGCAAGAAGTCTGGATCGCGACGTCCGCGGCGCAAACCAACTCCGCCAACTAAGAAACGATCTAAAACGCCACGTGCCCACCACAATAAATCAGAGCCAAACCAACCATGCTCACCGCCAATGCGTTCAACCTGTCGCCACACCTGCTCTGCTGGCACATCTGTGATGGTTTCACGACGATCACGCAAAACCATTTCACCCGCCCAATCTGGATCTCCCTGTGCTTTTTGCCATGGGGCAGTTGGCATAGTTGCATCAGACCACCGTGTTTCCACGTTATGTGTGGTGATCTTTGATAGCGCTAATGAAATAGCTGTTTCAACATCAATTAAACCTTCGGCAGGTTTTGGAATAAGGCCGTCGATTGATTTTGCAGGATCTGCAACGACTTCGCTAATCAGTGAACCAACAAGTGGTCTGGCAAGTGCGGTTGGAACTGGTGTTACTAAACCAATCCACAAACTAGATAGTCCTGGTGTGAGAACAGGGACTCTGATAATCCAGCGCTTTTTTAATCCAGATAACTTCGCAAACTTTTGCATCATGTCTGCATACGACAAGACTTCTGGGCCACCAATATCAAAGACTTTGTTAACCGGCTTATCTAAATGCGCCGCACCCTTTAAGTAATACAAAACATCGCGGATTGCGATGGGGTGAGTTTTATTCATTACCCACTTAGGCGTGGTCATGATTGGAAGTCGGTGCGTTAAGTGGCGCAGCATCTCAAAGCTGGCAGAGCCTGAACCAATAATGATTCCTGCGCGAAGTTCTAGGACGGCAACTGATGTGGTGGCAAGTGAGCTACCTGTCATCGCGCGCGATGCTAGGTGCTTACTGATGTTCACATCGTTTGCAATTCCGCCCAAATAAATAATCTGTGAGACGCCAGCTTGCTCTGCAGCTTTGGCAAAGTTGCGGGCCATTTCACTTTCGATCTCATCAAAGTGTGGACCTAAGTTAATTGAGTGCAACAAGTAAAAGGCGGTGTGAATACCTTCGAGAGCCCTTTGTAAATCACTGAAGTTTTCTGCACTTCCTTCGCAGATTTCAACAAGTGGCGCCCATGGCTGGCCCATGATTTTGTTCTTGTCTCGCACTAAAATACGAACATCTTCTTTATCGTCGATCAGCCCACGGACCAAACGTCCACCAACATATCCAGATGCCCCTGTGATGAGGAACTTACGGTGCCCAATGTGCGAGTTCATGCTGGCAAGCCTAGACTTAACCCATGCAAAAGGCACTCCAAAAACCACGAGTAGTCATTTTGGGCGCCGGTTTTGGCGGACTAACTGCAGCCCGCAAGATGGCTGGATTTGCCGATGTCACTGTGGTCGATCGCCACAACTTTCAAACCTTCTTGCCTTTGTTGTATCAGGTATCAACTGCTGGCTTGGCCGCAGACCACGTCGCCCACCCAATTCGCGGTGCACTTCGCAAAACGGGTGTGCAGTTTCGTATGGGAACCCCATTATCGGTTGATCACAAAAACAACACTGTGAAGTTAGATAGCAGCGAGGTCTTAGATTTTGATTACCTCGTTGTCGCACTCGGATCAGCAAATGCTGATTTTGGAATTCCTGGTGTTACCGAACATGCATTGGGAATGAAGAGTGTTCACGAAGCCTTGAACATTCGCGCCGAAGTTTTGCGACGTTTCGAAGATCTTTGCCGGTTTGAAGATGACACCATGTTTTCAATTACAGTCGTAGGCGGCGGACCTACAGGAGTCGAGATGGCTGGTGCTTTTGCCGAGCTAGTTCGTGGACCTTTAAAGCATGATCAAAAGAATGCTGCAGCGCATATCAAGATTAATTTGATTGAAGCCGGCCCCAGAATTTTGCCGATGTTTTCCGAAAAACTTTCTGCCCACGGTAAAAAAGATCTCGAAAAACTAGGTGTGACGGTTCACTTGAATACTGCTGTTAAACAGATTGGACCGCGCAGTATTGAAGTCAGTGACGGCAGCACCATTGCTTCAGAGGTAACAGTCTGGGCTGCTGGAGTTAAGGGTGAGCCAACTGGTGGCAAATTAAATTTACCAATGATCAATACCCGTATTGATGTTGAAAATACTTTGCAGGTTAAGAATTATCCGCATATCTTCGCAATCGGAGACATTGCAGGTTTTGTAGGAGAAAATGGGCGTATGTTGCCAATGGTTGCACCAGTTGCTCTGCAACAGGGACGCTACGTTGCCCAACAAATTAAAAGAATTACAGCCGGTCAAGAGCTCAAGCCATTTAAGTATCTTGATAAGGGTTCCATGGCAACAATCGGTCGCCACAAAGCAATCGTTGAAGTTAAAAGCCTACGTATGACTGGGATTCCGGCTTGGTATGCCTGGTTGTGGTTGCACCTATTTTATCTGTTAGGTGGACGTAATAAGATTGGCACCATGGCTGACTGGACCTATAACTATTTAACATTTGATCGCGGTAACCGTCACATTATGGATTCGCAGTAATGCCAGAATACTTAAAAGTCGATGGACATGATCTTTACTGTTATGAATGGGAAAACGATGGCGAAGCTGTTGTTTTATTACATGGCGGCATGAGCCAAACAGCACATTGGGCATCAAATATTGTTCCTGCCTTAGAGGATTACCACGTCTTTGCATATGATCGTTCATCACATGGGTTTACTGCATACCGTGAAGAAAGTATTAACTTTAAATATCAGTTACGCGAAGCAATCGCCTATTTAGAAACAGTAGTTAAAGAGCCGGCACACATTGTTGGATGGAGCGATGGTGGAATCATTGGCTTAATGCTTGCAATCCAGCGTCCAGATTTAGTGAAGTCGCTCGTGGCCATCGGAGCTAACTTCCATTACGACGGAACCTTGGGAGATTTTGAGATTGGCGAACTTAGCGAGGAAGACCGCGCAGAATATGCAATCTATTCACCAGATCCTGCAGAAACTCAAGATGTGATTTATCAACGTTTTATGAAGATGTGGCCTTCCGAGCCAGATATATCTATGGAAGAGATCAAGAAAATTCAGTGCCCTGTATTGGTTATGGCAGGTGATGACGATGTCATTCGGCACGCTCACACAATCGAACTTTTCGAAGCCTTGCCACTTGGTCAGTTAGCAATTGTTCCTGGAACTTCACATATCCTGCCAAAGGAAAAACCAGGATTAGTAAATCTGATTGTTACCGAATTTCTAGAAGATTTAAGCTATCCGATTACACGTATGCCAATGCGCAGAAAAAATCCCGTCAGCAATCAACCGGAGTAATTTTTCCTGTCGCAACATCATAAATCGCTCCGCCAACCACAACATCTTTGTTCAGGAATGGGAAAGAGCGGATACGATTCACATCGATTGCTAGTGCCGCTTCCTGATCCTTCACAGTTCTAAACTCAAGAGAGCGTGTGTCAACACCAAATTCACTCTCGATGTATTCATGAATATCTGCCTCTTCAGCAGATGCCATACGACAATTTGTGTGAGGCATAACCAGGATTTTCTTAACACCCAACAAATATGTGGCCAACACCAACGTGCGCAGAACGTCTTCTGTGACGCGCGCTCCAGCATTACGTAAAATCTTTGCATCCCCAGAACTCATGCCCATGACTGACAATGGATTTATACGCGAATCCATGCAGGTAACAATTGCTAAACCTTTTTGAGCAACTCCAGTTAAGCCAGAGTATTTAAAGGTTTTGACGTATTCATCATTAGCTGCGATTTCTGCAGAAAAAGAATCATGCGGAAAGGAGTTAACAGACATATCTACTCCCCTCCGGATTCATGCCGGAGCCCCCCGTCAGGATTGAACTGACGACCTGCGCATTACAAGTGCGCTGCTCTACCACTGAGCTAGAGAGGCCTGCTCTTCGAGTTACCCCGAATACAGCAGGGGCAATTATGGCAGTCGAAGGGCAAAACTTGAAATCGAGAAGTTGCTGAGCGCTCAGGGTAGGTTGTCCTCGTGAGATTAGGCGTCCTAGATGTGGGTTCAAACACCATCCACTTGCAAGTAATGGATGCCCATCCAGGAGCACGACCAACTCCAACAACTAATTACAAAGTTGAACTTCGCCTGACTGAATATCTTGATATATCTGGTGCTATATCAGCCGGCGGAATCCAACTGCTAAATGATGCAATCCAAGAAGCGGTCGCGCATGCACATGAAAATGAAACAGATG
>Ga0247831_1001322_pt1 | contig 47420 bp, 45 predicted proteins | sample LaCruzMarch2015__9_FD_192406 | JGI IMG/M metagenome (GOLD analysis project Ga0247831, IMG submission 192406) | Freshwater microbial communities from meromictic Lake La Cruz, Castile-La Mancha, Spain - LaCruzMarch2015_1m | ecosystem: Environmental > Aquatic > Freshwater > Lake | place: Spain...
ACCCTGCCGGGATTCTCCGATGACCACCCCTCCCGCCGACCGCGCCCCGGGCGCGCGCTGACTCTTGCGGTCCGCGCGCCCGAAGCGCTCCATCAGTGAATTTACACCACCTCCGTGGACGCTACCAAACTCAGAAATCTTCACGGGTGATTTCAAACACTTGCCCCGAAAACTGCTGGGTAACCAGTGGCGCCAAATCGGCGGGGAAGATGCCGACGCATGTTCGCGCCCAGAAGCACGAACGCAGCATTGCCGCATGGCTGTGGTGTAACCTTTTGGCCCTCGCTGGAATATTCACATGCTTCTGGCTGTTCGTCATTGTGCTGATCAACGAATGCTTCCGTCTTGTAATAGGCCGCAGGCCGGTCCAGTGCAGGTTCGACGCCCTCGCAGACCCGTTCCTCGCGCCTGCGATCGGAAGCTAGTGAAGCTCGAACTCGCTAGCCTCCCCGCCGACAACATCGCCCTCATGACCCGCATCCGCTACCACATCGACCAGTTGCACAACCTGTCGCGCGCATCACCGCACGACACCAACCGTTTGCTGCGCCGCTGGTACAGCTTCTGCGCTCCGCGTCGCGCATGGCCGCTCGCCACGCCTTAGCCCAGCAGAGGCGGTAGGGGGCAGCCGCCAACCCGGGTTCGCCGCGCAAGCCCGCGCCCCGCCCGCAAGCTTTCGTCGAAACTCAGCATGCTTAACCTGCTTCAGCCCGCCCGCGCGACTGAGAACGCCGCTGCACCCCTGTTGACGCCCCGCCCCCCAGGTCCGAAGAAGCCCCAGGCATAAAGAGGACACGCGCATGGCCCGCTTCACCGGCAAATCCGTCATCGTCACCGGCGCCGCCTCCGGAATCGGCCGCGCCTCGGCAAAACTCTTTGCCGCGGAAGGCGCGTCAGTCATCGCCGCCGACAAGTCTGCGGCCGTCAATGACACCGTCGCGGACATCACCAGGGCAGGCGGCACGGCCATTGCGATGGAGATGGATGCAGGCGCCTCGGCCGACGTGCAGAAGCTCATCGACCTTGCCCTCGCCACGAACGGCAAGCTTGACGTCATCTACGCCAATGCCGGCATCTCAGGCGGCACGCCCGGGCTCTTTGAGCAGACCGAGGAACAGTGGCTGAACATCCTGCAGGTCAACCTCATTGGCCCGATGCTCGCGATCCAGCTCGGCGCCCCGCACATGATCAAGCAGGGCGAGGGTGCCATTGTCTGCACCGCCAGCGTCGCCGGCATCCGCAACGGTGCAGGCTCACCCGCCTACTCCGCCTCGAAAGCGGGCGTCATCTCGCTTGTTTCGCTTGCCGCCAACAATCTCGCCGGAACCGGCGTGCGCGTTAACGGCGTCGCTCCCGGCCTCATCGAGACCGGCATGACCAAGCCGATCTTCGATCGCGCCCGCGAGAAAGGCACCGACGACAAGATCGGCCAGCTGAACGCCCTGCGCCGCGCCGGCCAGCCCGAGGAAATCGCCAAGGTCGCCCTCTTCCTCGCCAGCGATGACGCGAGCTACGTCAACGGCCAGGTCCTGCCCGTCGATGGCGGCCTGTCGTCTTCGCTCCCGATCGTCCCCCCGAAACGCTAAGCCCTACTTGATCGCCACCAGCGCAGCGCCCACGCCCAGCAGGGCAAGCCCGCCCAGCCGCCTCAATTCAACCGGATGCACAGGTGCGCCGAAGAGCCCGAACTGGTCAATCAGCGTTGACACCACCAGCTGTGCGATCACCACGCACATTACGAAATTCCCGACCCCGAAACTCGGCGTCACATAGGTAGCGCTGATCGCATAGAACGCCATCGCCATCCCGCCCAGCCAGGCAATCGGCGGGACCGCGGCAAACAGATTGCTCGGCGGCATGGCTGGCCTGAGCGCCATGAACACCAACCCGACCGCCACGAACGACATACCCACCGCAATCAGTGACGCGTGGATCGGCGACTGGATGGTCCGGCCCAGCGCCCCCTGAAGCGCCGCCATAACGGGGATCAACCCGCCCGCAAGCGCAGACCATGCAGCAAGGACAAGCACGTTGTTCATCTTATCGCTCCGCAAATGCTGGTTCCTCTCTACGCCGTACTGCCGGAACCGGCACCTGTTCGGACCGGACAGTTTTTCTGATCCGCACGCGCCCTTTACCGCCAGCCTCGAGCCGGGCACTGTCCGACTCGATGAAGTCGCTGGGCCTTCTCTCGATTTTTACGCTTGCGCTGACGGCGACGCCTGCAGCGATCGGCCAATCGTACGCCGCGCCGCTCAACAGCGCCGGCCAGCCCGATCTCTCCGGCTACTGGACGCACGCAACCGCCACCACGCTCGAGCGCGATGCCGAGTTCGGCGACCGCCTCGTGATGACGACGGAGGAAGCCGACGCCACCAGCGACGAAATGGTGATAGGCGCCGAACACCGCACCTCCTTCCTCGTCGCACCTGCAAACGGCCAGCTGCCTGACCTGACACCCGCCGCCAAGGCCGCCCGCGCTGATCGCCTAGCTGCCTATCCACGAGGTCTGGGCTTCCAGCGCGGCGATCATCCTGAAAGCTTCACCCTCGCCGAACGCTGCCTGCGCGACTACGGCTCGCTCCTAGGCCCGCCGATGATGCCGGTCGGCTACAACAACAATTACCAGATCATCCAGACCAGGGACCATGCGATCATCCTCGTCGAGATGATTCACGACGCCCGCATCATCCCGCTGACCGACAGACACGGAAGCGATGTCATCCGCCCATGGATGGGCGATTCCATCGGCCGTTATGACGGCGACACGCTTGTGGTTGAGACAACCAACTTCAAACCCGATCTCGCTTTCCGCGGCGCGCCAGAAACCATCACCGTCATCGAGCGCTTCCGTCGCATAAGCGACACACAGGTCCTCTACTCGTTCGACATCAATGAGCCCGGTGTGTTCACCGCGCCGATCCGGGGCGAACTTGCGTTCAATGCGATGCCGGGCCCGGTCTACGAATATGCGTGCCATGAAGGGAATTATTCCTTCCCCAACCAGCTCCTCGGGCACAGGCTCGCGGAACAGACACGCGAGGCGGAGGAATGATCCGGCTGTGGCAGAGTGGACTCGCAGCGGCGGCAGGGCTGGCGGCCATGCTGACGAGCGCGTGCGAAAGCCTGCCGGCGATGAGCCTGCCCTCGCTGGGCGCTCCGCCGATCTGCGCAGACGCCGGCCTTCGCGTCGAGACCAGCTTCGCCGCCGCCGGACGGCATGACTGCGCCATCGCACCCGGCGGTGCAATCGTTGTGTCGGTCGATCACGAGCCCGCAGTTACCGAAGGCATCAACCCGAGCCCCTGGTACGCCTTCAAACTCAATAGCGACACGCCCCGTGAGGCCACGATCACGCTGGACTACACGGACTACTCCCATCGTTACGCCCCCTGGATCAAGCGCGGCGGCGCGGCGTGGGAAAAGCTTCCGGAAGGCAGCCTTGCGCTCAACGAGCGCAAGACACGCGCGACCATCAAAATGCCCCTGTCGCAGGGCGAAACCTACATCGCCGCCCAGCCCATCTCGCCAGCGGGGGATAACATCGGCTGGACGCGCAACGCCCTGTCCGGCCGCGGCTTCACGGAAACAAAGTACGGCGCTTCACGCGAGGGCCGCGACCTTGTCGGCTTCGTCGGCGGCGGCGGCATCGAGGTGATCGTCGCCCTCACCCGTCAGCACCCCCCGGAGACCACGGGCCAGGAAGGCTATCGCGGCTTTGTCGAGCGCCTGATGAAGCGCGACGACGCCAGGGCCAACGCCTTCCGCGCCCGCCACCGCATGATCCTCGCGCCCATGCCGAACCCGGATGGCGTCGACGGCGGCAACTGGCGCCTCAATTCCGGCGGCGTTGATCTCAACCGCGACTGGGGCCAGTTCACCCAACCCGAGACGAAGGCCCTATCCGACTGGATCGTGACGCAGGCCGGCGACCGCCGCGTCGTCGCGATGATGGACTTTCACTCTACCGACCGCACCGTTATCTATGCGCCGCCGCTGGAATCGCCTTCGCCCACGATCGGCTTCCTGCCGCAGCTCAAGCTGGCCTTCGACACGCGTCTCAAGGCGCCGCCCGAGTGGAGCTATTCGCACAACCCCGCTGGCGGCACATCAAAAGGCTGGGCGCTCGAAGCGCTGAAGGCGCCAGGCATCACAGTCGAGTTATGGGATCAGATCTCGCTGGAAGACGCACGCGCGCTCGGGGCCGCGGCGGCAGATGCGATGATCGACTATTTCGCGCGGTAGCCTGTGAGCCCGGCCACACTTGGCGCGGGCTCACGATCTCAAAACGTCTTTCGCACATTCAGATAGACATACCGGCCCTGCGCGCTGTGCAGGTCGCCGAGGAAGCCGAACGTGGTGTCGGCCAGCGGCGGCGCTTCATCGGTGAGATTGCGAACGCCAAGGCGGAAGCGTGCCGGCGCATCGCTGTCATATCCAAGCTCGTACTGCACATAGAGATTGTGCGTCTGGTACTCCTCGATGATCCAGGGCTGGCCGTTCAGCAGGTTGGAGTCGTCATAGACATCGCCCACGTAGGACGTGAACCAGCCGGCGCCGAACTCATTCAGACGCCAGGTCAGCGACGCCGAATAGCGCCATTCCGGCCGGCCGAAATCGCGCACCAGCTCACCCTGCCCGTCGACTTCGAGTGCGACCGGAATGGCGCCGGCAGCCGCCGCAGCGTTGATCAGCGCACCGTTCGCCGAAACGTCCTGGAAGAATGTGTCGAGATAGGCCGCATTGGCGCGGAAGGCAAAGTCGCCAGCGGGCGTGCTGTTCAGTTCATAGTAGAGCCCGAAGTCCCAACCTTCGACCTGGCGTTTGTCGAGGTTCAGGTAGTTGTCGTTGACGAACTGGATCTCCCCAACCGGGTCGATGCGCGTGCCTGCGAATTCCGCAATGTCATCCGCAATCGGGGCCGCACGCACGACAGCTGGGTTCGCGCCGCCATTGAGTCGCAGGACGTAGTCGAGCAGGATCTGGTTATCGTCGCCGAAGATGCCGATGACGTTCTCCTGCTCCACGCGCCACCAGTCTGCGGTGAAGGTCAGGTTACCCCACTCTTCGGGAAGGAAGGTCGTCTCGAAGACCGCGCCATAGGTGAGATTGATCGACTCCTCGGGTTCGAGGTCAGCGCTGCCTTGCCGGCTTGATGTAACGGACTGCTGCACGCCTGGCACGGTCGGACAGGAAGTCGTGAAGCTGGCGATCCGTCCTTGCCGGACAGCAGCCTCGCAGCGGATCAGGTCGAACCGGTTGTTGGATCGCTGCAGACCGCTCTCGAACTGCTGCTGCAGGTTGGGCGCGCGGAAGCCTTCGGACCAGGCCGACCGGAACATCAGGAAGTCGAACGGCCGCCAGGACAGCGCCACCTTCGGCTTGGTGACATCGCCGAACGTATCGAAGTTTTCGTGGCGCACGGCGAGTTGCACGTCGACAGTCTGAGCAAGCGGAATGCCCATGCTTTCAGACACCAGCGGAACCTGTAGCTCCGCATATGCCGACTGAACTGTGCGGCTGCCGCGCGTGTCGAGCGACTGGTTGTTGCCCTGCAGGTCGTTGGTCAGCGGGCCTGTGCCGATGATGTCGTCGAACAGGATGGTCCCATCCTGCCGCGGATCGCGATCGTCATAGAAGGTTTCACGCCGCGCCTCGATACCGAAGGCCGCTCCCACATCGCCAGCCCAGAGCGTGAAGAGGTCAGGCCGCGACACCTTGAAGTCCCACGTGGCGAGCGACGTGCCGCTGCGACGGAATGAGGGAACAACGAAAGAGCTGATAACGCCGGGCGGGTTCGGCGTGCAGTCGCCTGCCGAGACATCATCGACGCACCCGCCTTTGAAGGGATTGTAGGCATCCGGCGTTGTAAGCGCGAGCGCCTGCTGGAACAGCGTATTGGAGACGCGGTTTTCCCGGTCTTCCGTCCTTGCCTCGGAATAGAGAAACGCCGACTCCCAGTCCCAGCCTGCCGCATCGCCGCGAAGCCCTGTAAGCATGCGCGTCGTGAGGTTCTCGACTTCGGTCTTGCGCGGGCCGGCATCGATCGGCCGGTAGGATGTCAGCGTTATGTCGAGGCCCTGTGCCGGCGCATTGGTGTTGGCCAGCCGATTCGGCGAGCCCACGGGTCCGAACGGGTTCCAGTAACTGCTCGCCGGGATCACGATCGGCACGGCGGCCAGCATGGCGGTCTGTTCGCGATAACCGACCGAGTCGGCGAGGTAGACGCCCGCTTCGGCGAACAGTTCCAGACTGTCGCCAAGGTCCTGATTGAAGAACGCGAACAGGTTGTAGCGATCGACGCCGTTGCTGACGGTCGTCGCCGCATTCGTGTTGTAGCGGAGCACGGCATCGCGCGTGGTCCCGTTGGTCACGTCCGTAATCTGCCCGGTCGGGAATTGCGGGCTTACCGGATCGGCCGGTGGCAGCGTCCAGAAATTGTTGTCGACACAAACGCCATTGCCGAGCTGCACCCTGCATCCGGGCAGCGTGTTGGGCTGGGTGTGAAACCGACCGCTTGTGTCGGTCACCGGCACGCCGCCCACAGTGATGTTGCCGGTGCTGAAACGGTCAAAGCCGCCCCACGCCGTCGTGGCCGTGCGGTTGTCGAACTGTCCCGCTACTGTCGTATTCGCCGCCCAATCGGCTGGCAGGCGCGAACGCAGGTCGGCATTTGCGGAAAAACTGCGATCGCCCGCAAAGACGGGATCGCGCGTGAAATAGGAGCCCAGCAGCGACAGGCGCGTGGCGCGATCATCCGACTGGACGCCCAGCTCCCAGGACGCGGCAAAATCGTCAGCCGACGCGCCGTCTTCGCTGCCATAGGTGAGGTCGAGCGTGAAACCTTCGATGTCATCCTTCAGCACCGTATTGACCACGCCCGCGACCGCATCGGCCCCGTAGAGCGCCGAGGCGCCGTCCAGCAGGACTTCGATCCGGCTCACGCCACTGGTCGGAATGGCGTTGGCGTTGACTGTGACGACCGGCACCAGATTCTCTGCCTGCGTTCCCGGATGGTTGACCATCCGCCGTCCGTTCAACAACACCAGGGTATTCCCGGTACCGAGCGCGCGAAGGTTGATCGATGCCGTATCGCCCCGCGCCGCGTTAACCCCTCCGACATTGTTGACGCCGCTGGCGCTGTTGAACCCGACATCGCCCAGCTGGGGGATCGAGCGGAACAGTTCATCCCCGGAACTCGCACCGATAGCGGCCAGCTCGTCCTCGCCGATGACAGTTACCGGCAAGGCGTCGGTTGGCCGGGCGCCGACGATCTGCGAGCCGACGATCACGACCCTGTCGCTTCCATCGGAATCACCTGCGGGCGGCTGCTCCTGGGCCCAGCCGACGCCTGCCACCGCCAGCGCGGTCGACGTCATCAGAATGCAACGGGCTGCAAGTCCACCAGGCGCTAAGCGCATGCCAATTCCCTGTCTTCGCCCTGCGCGGCGCTGCACAAAGGCTTGGCGCTACATCAGCTTGGCGGCGACGCGGGTCAACGCATTTCCCGCGCGGCGATTCCTTTCGCCCGGTGCAAGGAGGGGATGGCGCACGATCGGGCGGGCCAACAAACACTCCGCCCGGTGTCACGGCAAACTCAAGCGAGGATCTGTTTGCCTTGCGCCCGCGCGCTGACCGAATTTCATGCCGCCCCGTCCCTATGGGTCCCGGTCTAAGGGTTCAGGGGGCGGCTCGTGGATCGCTGTTGGGCCCCTTCATCGCGGAAACGTCATCGTCTTTGTGCAAATCGCGTCGGCGGGCCGCAGACGGGATACCGTCCGAGCCGCGTATGAGGACCGTGCCGGTCAGAGGTCGCAAGAATGGCGACTGAGGCATGCTGGTGTAGTATGGTGATGGTGGCGGAGTGGCAGTCATTATGGCGCTGACCAGGAAACAACTGATCATAGGCGCGGTGGCGGCGGGTGTGCTCGCCGTCGGCGGCATCGCCTTTGCGGCGCTGAACAGCGGCGGCGACAGCAAAGGCGCGCCACAAATGGCTGGAGGCGGTCCGGGCGGTGGCCCAGGCGGACCCGGCGGTGGACGTGGCGGCCCGCCGACACAGGTCGAGGCGGTTGTGACGGAAGCGCGTATGTTCTCCTCCCGCATCGAAGCACTGGGCACGCTCGAACCCCGCGAACGCGTCATCCTGACGGCCAACGCGGCCGATCGCGTCACGGGCATTTTCTTCGAGGACGGCCAGCGCGTCAGCCAGGGCAAGGTTCTCGTCACCCTCGTCAACGAGGAAGAGCAGAGCCAGCTCGCATCGGCCAAGGCGGCCGAGGCCAACGCCAAACTGGTGTTTGAGCGCAATGAGCGCCTCGCCTCCGCCGAGGCTGTGGCCGAACTGGAGCTCGAACGGACAAAATCGGCCTACGAAGCCGCCTCCGCCAACGTCGGCGCAGTGCAGGCGCGGTTGCGGGACCGGGTCTTGGTAGCGCCATTCTCCGGCGTTCTCGGTTTCCGGCAGATCAGCATGGGCGCTTATGTGTCGCCCGGCCAGGCGGTCGCGACACTGATTGATGACAGCCAGATGCGCCTCGAATTCGGCGTGCCATCGATCTACCTCGCCGATCTTCGTGCCGGCCTCGAAATCAACGCCGTCACCAAGGATATTCCTGGCCGCACCTTCGTGGGCAAACTCACTTCGATCGACAATGCGATCGACCCGGTCACCCTCGCCGTCAAGGTCCGGGCCACGCTGCCGAACACGGATGGCGCGCTGAAGGCTGGTTCGTCGATGAGCGTGCAGCTCGTCTCGAAGCCGCGGACCTCGCTTGCAGTCTCCGAAATATCCGTGATCGCCGAAGGCTCGAAGAACTTTGTCTACGTCGTCGACCAGTCGCAGCAGCCAGCCAAGACCTTGAAGACGGAAGTGACGCTCGGTACGCGCGAGCGTGGAACGGTGGAAGTCCTTGCGGGCCTCAAGTCTGGCGACGTCGTCGTGACGGACGGCGTCCTCAAGGTGCGCCCCGGCAGCGCGGTCATGGTCCGTCCAGCCGGGAGCGGCGCTGTCGCCGGAAAGATGGCGACAGGCCCGGCATCGTCCGACAAGGCCGGACTCGCTCAATAGCGTCTGGAGATCAGCGCCATGCTACTTTCGGACGTTTCCATCAAGCGCCCGGTCTTCGCGACCGTCATCGGCCTCTTGCTGATCGCCATGGGCGCGGTGGCGTTCACGCGCCTTGCCCTGCGCGAATACCCCGACATCGACCCACCGATCGTCTCGATCCGCACGACCTATCCCGGTGCATCCGCCAACGTCGTTGAATCCCGCATCACGGAAGTGATCGAGGACCGCATCGCCGGCGTCGAAGGCATCCGTTTCATCAACTCGTCCAGCCAGGACGGCCAGTCAGCCATCGCGATCGAGTTCGACATTTCCCGCGACATGGACAGCGCCGCCAACGATGTGCGCGACCGCGTCGGCGGCGTGCTGCGACAGTTGCCGGAAGAGGCCGATCCGCCAGACGTGCAGAAGGCGGACGCTTCCGAAGAGATCGTCCTCTGGCTGCAGATGTCGTCGGACAAGCGCACGGCGCTCGAGTTGACTGACTATGCCGAACGCTATCTGGTCGACCGTTTCTCCTCCATCGACGGCGTCGCGCGCATCCAGATCGGCGGACAGCGAACACCCGCCATGCGCGTATGGCTTGACCGCCGGGCGATCGCGGCACGCGGGCTCACCGTGGGTGATATCGAACGCGCCGTCCGGACGGAGAATGTCGAGACGCCCGCAGGCTCGCTGACATCGCAGGACCTGATCTTCACGATGCGGACGGAGCGGCCCTTCCGTACGCCGGAACAGTTCGGACAGCTTGTTGTCGCCAAGGGCGATGACGGCGTCGTCGTCCGGTTGAGCGATGTCGCCCGCGTCGAGTTCGGCGCCGAAGAGGATCGCTCGATCTTCCGCGGCAATGGTCGCGATACGGTCGGCATCGGCATCGTCAAGCAATCAACCGCCAACGTCGTGGAAGTTGCGCGCGTCGCCCGCGAACGCGCCCTCGAAGTCGGTGCGACCCTGCCCGAAGACATGAAGCTGGAAGTGAACTTCGACGGCTCCGTCTTCGTCAACGCCGCAATCAACGAGGTGTTCATCACACTCGGCATCGCCGTGTTGCTGGTCGTCGGCGTGATCTACATGTTCCTCGGCTCGTTCAAGGCCACGATTATCCCGGCCGTTACGGTTCCGATCTCGCTGATCGCGTCTTTCATGGTGCTGGTCGCCCTCGGCCTGTCGATCAACATGCTGACCCTTCTGGCGCTCGTCCTGGCCATCGGCCTGGTCGTGGATGACGCGATCGTGGTGCTTGAGAACATCCACCGCAGGATCGAGGAGCATGGCGAGACGCCTCTGGTCGCCGCCTACCGCGGAACGCGCCAGGTGGGCTTCGCCGTTGTCGCGACGACGATGGTGCTCATCGCCGTGTTCGTGCCGATCACCTTCATGCAGGGCCAGATGGGCCGGCTGTTCTCGGAATTCGCCATCGCCATGGCGGCGGCCATCGCCTTCTCGATGCTGGTCGCACTGACCATCTCACCGATGATGGCCTCGAAGCTGCTCAGCCCCCGCCATGATGGCGGCGAGAAGCACAAGAAGGGCTTTGCCTTCCGCGTCGATCAGGCGTTCGCTGGCCTGCGCCGCTTCTATGGCGGCATCTACGACTCGACCGTGAAGCGTCCGATCATCATCGCTATGGGTTTCTTCGGCGCTATGGTCGGGACCTACTTCCTTTTCTTCACCATCCCCGGCGAATACACGCCGCAGGAAGATCGCGGCTCGTTCCAGGTGATGATCACGGGACCCGAGGGCGCGTCCTACGAATACATGGTCCCGTTCGTCGAGCAGATCGAGGCACGCCTCCTGCCGATGATCGACAAGGGCGAGATCGAGCGGATTTCCGTGCGCGCACCGGGCGGATTCGGGCCCGGCGGGGGCGGCTTCAACTCTGGCTCAATCCAGGTCGTTCTGTCGGAGTGGGGATATCGCCGCAACGGCTTCCTGATCATCAATGACATCAACCGCCAGCTCTCGGACATCCCTGGCGTGCGCGCCTTTGCGAACATGTCGTCAGCGTTCGGGCGTGGCGGCGGCGGCGGCAAGCCGATCCAGTTCGTGCTCAAGGGGCCATCTTACGAGACGCTGGTCGAATGGCGCGACACATTCCTGACAGCGCTGAACGCCCAGAACCCCGGCATCGGCCAGATCGACTGGGACTACAAGGAAACCCAGCAGCAGTTCCGGGTAAACGTCGACTACAACCGCGCGTCCGATCTCGGCGTGACGGTGCAGGAGATCGGCTCCACGCTGCAGACCATGCTGGGATCCAAGCGCGTCGGCACCTTCATCCAGAACGGCGAAGAGCGTTACGTGATCTTCGAGGGCGAGCGCACCGAACAGGCGACGCCATCGGACATGGAGAACATCTATGTACGCTCCTCGCGCACGCAACAGCTGATCCCGCTGTCCAACCTGGTGACTGTCGAACAGATGGCCGACTCGCGGCGCCTCAACCGCTACAACCGCGTGCGCGCCATCACGATCGACGCGACGCTCAACCCCGGCGTGTCACTTGGCGTTGCGCTGGACAAGATGGAAGCCATCGCCCGCAAGGTGCTGCCGGAAGAGGCAACGATCGACTACAAGGGCCAGTCGCTTGACTACAAGCGGGCGGGGTCGTCGATCATGTTCGTGTTCGGCTTCGGCATCCTCGTCGTCTTCCTCGTGCTCGCAGCGCAGTTCGAGAGCTGGATCCATCCCTTCGTCATCATGCTCTGCGTGCCTGTGACAGTGGGCGGCGGCCTGCTTGGCATCTGGCTGACAGGCAACACGCTGAACATCTACACGCAAATCGGCCTGATCATGCTTGTGGGGTTGGCGGCCAAGAACGGCATTCTTATCGTCGAGTTCGCCAACCAGTTGCGCGACGAGGGCAAGGAGTTCAACGCCGCGCTCAGGGAAGCCGCCCTCACCCGCTTCCGTCCGATCGTCATGACCTCGCTCACAGCTGTCGCCGGCGCCATCCCGCTGATCTTCAGCCATGGTGCAGGTGCGGAAACGCGTTCGGCCATCGGCGTGGTGATCCTGTTCGGGGTCGTCGCGGCGATGCTGGTCACGCTTGTTCTCGTGCCGGCCGCCTACGCGCTACTGGCCCGCCGCACGGGCTCGCCCCGCGACGTGGAGCGCAAGCTGGCGCAGGAAGAGCTGGCGACGCCTGCTCAGATTGCGCCTGCGGAGTAAGCGACAGCGCTGCTTGCCGCGCATCTCGCTGGGGCTCCTGCCGGTACAACGCTTGAACGCGCGGATCATCGCGTGCGAGACGCGCCTGTCGATGAACGCGTTGGTCTATCAACTCACCTTCACAGATCCAGACGCCTATTCCGGGCCGTGGCTCGCAGAGTTCTCGTTCAAGGCGTCTGACACGCGCATGTTCGCCTTGTCCTGCCACGAGCACAATCATTCACTGCCCAACATCCTGCTGGACCAGCACATGGCGGATACACGGGCGGCGAGCGACTGACCCCAAGCTGGATCGATACAAAAAAGGGCGGCTCCCTGGGAGCCGTCCTTTCCGGTTCGAAGTTCTGCGAGCGCCTACTTTATGAGCGCGTCGTAGATCCAGGTGCGGTTCTTCCTCTGATACTCAGAGAGAAGCGCGCGGTCCTGGATCAGGAAGACCATGAACACGTCGTTCTTCGGGTCATACCACCATTCGGTGCCGGCGATGCCGTTCCACGAGAACGTGCCGTTGCCTGTGGTCTTTGTCTTCGTATCGTCGATCACCAGCGACACGCCAAGGCCGAAGCCCATGCCGGCGCCCGGAAAGAACAGGCCCTTGCCACGAACTTCCGCGGTGGTCTGGTCGATCATCATCAGATCGACAGTTTCCGGCTTGAGGATGCGCACCCCGCGATACTCGCCGTCATTGGCAAGCATGTGGACGAAGCGGAGATAGTCCTCGGCCGTCGACGACAAGCCGCCGCCGCCTGCGAAGAGGACCCGGTCCATCGTGTAGTCGTAGTAAAGCGCATCCTGCTTCTGCGACTGGGCGAAGCGGGGGGCCTTGTCCTTCGGCTGAATAAAGCCCGTGTCGGTCATGCCGAGTGGGCCGGTGACGCGCTCGCGTATGGCCTGCTCGAGCGTCTGCCCGGTGATCTTCTCGATCACGCCGCCAAGAACATCAAGGCCCTGGCTGTAGTTCCACGCGGCGCCAGGTTCGGCGGCCATCGGCAGCTTGGCGACAACCTGCTCCGACCAGTCCTTTGCCGAGAGATCCTGACGCTGCTCGCCGCCGGCGAGCCACGCCTTGGAGATCGGCAGCTGCGGCTGAATGAAGGAATAGATGATTCCAGACGTGTGGCTCGTCAGATGACGGATCAGCATCGGATTTGTGGCCGGGACCGGATCGCCGTCCTTCTGCCAGACCTTGATGTCCTTGAATGCCGGGAGGTAGTCGGAGACCGGCGCGTCGAGATTGAGCTTGCCCTCCTCAACCAGCGTCATCGCCGTGACGGCGACGACAGGCTTGGTCATCGAAAAGATGCGGAAGATGGTTTCATCGGACATCGGCGTGGCCTGGCCGGGACCCTGGACGCCGAAGCCCTGCTGGAAAGCGACCTGGCCCTTGCGGCCGATCAGGAGGTAGGCTCCGGGAATCTTGCCGCTCTGCACGTCGGCGTTCAGCGCCGTCCGGATCGCATCCAGCTTGGCGGGGTCAAAGCCCAGCGCCGAAGCCTCGCCCGGTACGATCGAGGAGATCGATGGATCGACACTTGCCGGGATGGACTGACAGGCGGCTGAAGCCGCGAGCATCAATGCTGCGCTTGCGGCAAACATGCAGCGACGGGACATTAGGTTGAACACGTGCTTCCCTCCTTAGCTGTCCTGTCTGGACGCGCCATTTCCCTAGGCTCTACAGCTATTCCGGCGCTGCTGGAAAGACCCGCCGCAACGACGGACATGGCCGACCAGAGGCGTTGAATGGCGAAGGCATGCGACACCTAGCCCATGGCGCAGCGTCACATGGCGGTCTAGTTTATTCATGGAGGAGTAATTGCGCAGCTGGTCAAGACAGGCGAACACGCCGTCCAGGCCGCAGCGCCCGAGGGGAGTGGTGATGATCCGTTCGTCCACGGCGCTCGCTGCAGCGCTATTCCTGGCAGCCTGCTCGCCTCAATCCACACCTGCGACCTCCACGCCGTCTGGCGCAGCTGTCGAAGGCATGGGCGGCGCGACGATGGCCGATTTCCGCACCGACGTGTCGATGGCCGATCTGATGGCCCATGTGATCGACTACAACGCTTTCGGCGTCTGGCATCGCCAGGGCTGGATCATCGGCGACACAGTTCAGGAGCTCTTCCCGACCGACGATGACGGATGGCATGCCGCCGAGAGCGCCGCGTTCTCGATCGCCGAGGCGACCAACCTGCTCCTGCTCCCCGGCCGGCCGCTCGATGATGATCGCGCCTGGGTTGATGCGACCCACATGCTGTACGACGCCGCAATGAAAGCGCAGGCAGCTGCTCTCGCGCGGGACAAGGTGGCCTTCTTCTACGCCGGGTCGGACATGTATCAGGCGTGCGTCGTCTGCCATAACCGCTACGTCGCCGGTGACATGGGACAGCCGGACACGACACTGAAACCGATGCCGGGTGGACCGCCGCCGCCGAACCAGTAGAGCCTTGATCCATATCAAGGCCACAGAATGAGTGCCTGGGTCACCGTAATTGCGGGACCGCCAAGGGGAGAGACCAGATTGTTTCACGACTTCTTCGCATGGCTTCAATACGACCTCGGCAAGCAGGGTGAGGAAGGCCTCTCCTGGTCCCAGGCCCTGAACGGTTCGCAGAACCTCTGGAACCTCTTCGAAGGCACGCACGTGCTGACGCTGATGTTCTTCGCAGGCACGATCTGGATCATCGACCTCCGGATGATGGGCGTTGCGTTCAGGAACGTGCCGTTTTCCAAGCTGAATGACCGCATCCTGCCGATCACCATGATCGCCTTCGGCGTGATGGTGTTCACCGGGGTCGTCACCCTGTTCGGGCGGCAACCGGCCACCTTCTATTACCACGATATGTGGTTCCGCCTTAAGATGATCTTCCTCCTGATCGCGATGGCGAACATCTTCTGGTTCCACTACAAGGTGCAGACCTCGCAGGCAGCCTGGGACGCGGATCCGACGCCGCCTCGTAATGTGCGCCTGTCGGGCGCCATTTCGATGACCTGCTGGGTGCTGATCATCATCTTCGGGCGTTTCATCGCATATGACTGGTACAAGTGCGACAAGCTCCCGTCGGAGTCGTTCCTCTACACCTTCCAGGAGTGCGAACACCTCTACGAAGGCATGGACGAGGACGCGCTCGAGGAGGAAGAGCGCCTTCTCGACGAGGACGTAGACCCGCTGGCCAATGGCGGCCGCATCGATCCGTTTGCGGCTCCCCCTCCGAATCCGTTTGGCGATCCGCCAGCCGAAACCACAGAAACACCTGTTGAGGAGAGCCCGCCAGACCCGGGCGCGCCTGCTGGACCTGCTGCACCCGCAACACCTGGCGAGGGAGAGTAATCAATGGAATTCTCGAAACTCTTCCCAGGCGCCGCGGACTTCATCGCCAGCATCGGCAAGAATCCGCCCTTCTCCTATCTGGGCGACCTGTATGCGCCGTTTGGGGCGATTCACCTGCTCGGCCTCGCCCTGCTCGGCGGCTGCGTAATCATCATGAACCTGCGGCTTCTCGGCGCCGGGCTCACCGATGAGGCGCCGTCGACGATCGAGCGCAATCTGAGGCTATGGCATTATGTCGGCGCGGCGATCGTGATCGGCACAGGCCTCGTGATCGGAGGCCTGAATGCGGAGCGGCTTTACACCTCAGCAGCGTTCTTCGTGAAGATGATCTCGATGGCCGCGGCGCTGATCTTCACGTTCGGGGTCGTTAACACCATCGCCAAGTCGGAAGGCAGGGTCTCGACCACATCGATGGTGCTGGGCGGGATCGCCATGGTGATCTTCATGATCGCGATGGGCGTGTTCTCGGTCACGGAGGGCATCAGCCCCGGTACATTCCACGTTCTGACGGCGGGGTATGCAGTCCTCCTCCTGTTCGGCCAGAAAACCCGGGTGCTGGCGGGCGTTGCGTTCCTGGTGATGTTCGGCACGGTCGTCGAAGGCTACATGGTGGCAGGTCTCGACAGCTTCAGCCCGGAACTCCAGAACCTCGGCATCGTCCGGAGCTGGACGGCTGGCATCCTGCTGATCGTGTTGATCGGCTACGAGATCTATCGCCAGGAAGCGACCGCGGGCGGTCGTGTCGCGCGGCTGATAGCTGTACTCTCCATCCTTAGCTGGATCGCAACCGCGGCTGGCGGACGGTGGATCGGCTTCAGCTGATCTGGCCGAAAATCAGGCTTGCAGCAGCCCCGGAAGGTCCGACCTTCCGGGGTTTCTTTTTGCGGGGCTTCTTTTTGCGGGGTTGCGGCTTGGACGCTACGCGCACGGAGGCGTTCGTAGACGCGCGGAGGAGAAAAGGCACCGGTGGTTTTCCTGCTCCAGCCGAAGGCTGGGGTGGGTGGCGCGCGCAGCGCGACGGAGCGGGCAGCTCCCTACGCCGCGCGGGCGTTCGCATCGACCCGGGTGCTGATGCGGTGGCGGCGACTGTTTTCGTTGAGGGCGAAGGCGGCGCTTGCGTGCAGTTCCATCATCGAGAGACGATAGGCCTCGAGGCAGTTCGTGACCTCTGACGAGTGGGCGATGGCATCGGCCTGGTCGAGCCTGATGACGCGCGGGTCCCAGCCGAGGGCGCGATAGACCTGCCGATGCAGCGCGAAGCGGAGGTGCGCTTCGACGATCGGATGCTGGTGCATGATGAAGTCGTGGACGCGCGCGCTGATCTTCTTCACAAGCGCGGCGCGGCGACAGTTGCCGATCACCATGATCATCAACGACCAGAAGCTCCACGCGATGCCGATCAGAGGCGGTAGGTCGCGAACGAGCCACAAGGGGACATATCCGCATTTCATGCGGCCGACTATGCGGCCGCATTTCCCCACCCCCGCCGGTTCGGCGCCAGTATTTCCCTCAAATACCCAAAGCAAGTCGTTGATTGGGTTGGAATTCGTCGCGGAGTTTCCCCCAAATCAGAACAACGGTTTTCCGCCAAGCTCTTGCATCCGCATAGTTCGCAGGCGGACTCTGCCGAGGCGTTCGCTCTTCGATTTGGTGCGCCGGACCAAATCGCGCCTTCAGCAGCGTCGCTCACCCCCTTCGCCGCTTCGCGTCGAGGGGGAGACCTCCCCTAAGCACGCAAGGTAGCCCTCCCTAACCGAAGGCAAAGGGCGCCGCGCGGAGCCCGCCCGGATAGGGCGGCGTGATTTGTTGATGCAGACAAACAAAAAGCCCGCCGTCTTACGACGGCGGGCTGATTGGTTGGGTTGCCTTGCAGGCCTACGCCGGAGCGGAGGAAGCCGTGCAATCCGTGCGGGCGCCAGCGTCGGCGCCGTCTTTCGGAGCGCCCGTGGACGAACCGCCGACGAACAGTTTGCAACCGTTCGGGAAGGTCACGTCACGGCCGTTGGCCTTGCAGGTGATATCCTTCAGAGCAGCGCCCGTGCCCCATTTGCGCGAGCAAACGGTGTCTTTCGACTGGTAGCCGCGAACAACAACTTCTGTGCCTTTCGGGATCGCGACCGAACGGGCTTTGGCCTGGTCAGCAGCGGACATGCCCTTGCCGGCATCCGGCAGGCGGAAGATCGTATTCGGCGTGCCGCCCTCGATCGCCCAGTTCAGGGTCGATCCGGCTTTCGGCTGGCCGAACTTGTTCACGTCCTTGACCTTGATGTGGATCCAGGTGTGCGGGTTGGTCCATTCGACGAATTCCACCGCGCCCTTCAGCAGGACGGGGCGGTTGGCGTCGAACTCAGCGGCAAACGCGTGGTGCGCGTAAGCGGCGGTGCCGGCGCCCGCAGCGGTCAGGGCGGCAAAGGCGGCCCCGGCGACGACCAGACGAGTTTTGGTTTTCATCTACTTCCTCCAGAACCGACGGCTTGCCGTCGTCCATCTTATCTATGCGCTTGACTGGAATGACCCGTCAGCGCCCCTGAGTTACCCTTGTTTTAAACCCAGAAGACCGGGTTCTCAAGGGTCTGACACATGGGGCGCCCGCGTCTTTCCGGCTGTTGGTCTGCCGGCTCCCGCCCTGGATCGCCCGTATTCCTTTGTGTTCTGGCGGCGCTGCTCTGCCAAATGACGCTAACAGCAGCCGCCATCACGCTTTATTCAACGCCGGCATCCGAAAGCTCCGTCTCGCCTCCGCGAGGACGGAACGCCGCAGGCCGGGTTGTTATTCCCCGAGCTCGGCCTCTTCGGCGGCGCGCTCTTCAGCTTCACGCTTCGCACGTTCCAGCGCAGGGCCCGGCAGCGGGTTCTTACGCAGGTGTCCGTACATCAGCTCTTCGACGAACTCCACACACTTGAACTGCTGAAGCTGGGCATCTTCGCCCGAGGCCTTGTACAGGTTGAAGGCGACCTTCCAAGGCTTCGTGTAGACCGAAGGATCCGAGATCTCGGCTTCGTAGCGCATCGTGTAGTCGGAGGTGGGCGTCCAGCGCTCGACGATCTTGGTGTCTTCGCCCTTGATGTTGCCCGAACGGTCGAGCCAGGTGGTGGGCAGCTGGTCGGTGACTTCGACAACAAAGGTGTCGCCTTCCCAGCGGCCGTAGGACTGGCCCATCCAGGACTGGGCAGGAGCCGGATCCGGCTCATCCAGGAAGATGTTGCGGACAGCGCCCGCGAATTCATAGGCGATGAACACAGCCTTGTCCGAGTGGAAGATCTGGAACGGCTTGTCCATATAGTTGGCGCGCGGAACGCCCGGCAGGTAGCATTTCACTTCCGGGTCCATGTCGACGGCCTTGGCGCGATTCGCATCGCGAACAGCCAATGCATCGGCGGTGTACGGGATCTTGCCGTCGCCCTGCACGATGCCGACGCCAGCCGGAACGGCGCCAATTGCGCCAAGCGCCACGACGGAAGCATCCGGTACGGGTACGTAGGGGCCCGGACGAAGCTGCAGCGCGGCGGACGCAGGATGCGCCTCGATGTTGTAGTTCGCGGTGTTCATTACCTTCCAGACGCCATTCAGGTCCGGATGGACGCCATCGGGTCCGCGTTTTGCCTTCCACACGGCGGCGGATGAATCGGCGCTCGACATGGTCGACGACGAATCCATTGGCATCGTCTGGCACGCGCCCAGCGCAGTCGCCAACGCAAGTACAGATACGAGCTTATTCATGACTCCTCCCCGTTCGCCCAACCATCTATCAACGACCTCAGTGACGGGTCTCCGTCGCCGTCTCCGCAAACCGCTGCGGGCCGGTTCTTTCGAGGACATCGCGTCGGGCTGACGCACCGGGAACATACCCACCTTCATGCCGAGCGCAATACACGCGCCGGGCGGTGGGACAAAGTCGACCAACCGACCGCGGCGCCGCCCGCAGCAGCGGCAAACACTGTGATGAAAGCAACCGACAGCACCGGGCCCCATTCGAGCCGCCACTCAGCTTCCAGCAGGAAAATCACAATCGGGTGAGCCGCAAGAGCTCCGAAGCCGACTCCAAGGACGACGGCGAGCAATGCCGCAAGCGCGAACTCGAACGCATAAAGGAAGAGAATCGCGGGACGCGTCGCCCCGAACACCTTGAGCAGCGCCGACTCGCGGCGGCGGCGACGTGCAGCTGCAGCAAAGGCGCCGAAGAGAACGAGCACGCCTGCTGCGAGGACAACGCTTGCGAGTGCTGTGATGATGACCGAGACCTGCGCGAAGAGATCGACGGCGGTCTCGAGCGTGCGTCGCAGCTGGAAGACGAGCACGCGCGGGAAGCGGTCTGCGACCGCCGCGACGACGGCTTCCTCGTTTTCGGGCGCGACACGAACGATGGCGGCATGGGCGGGGCTGAAACCTTTGACGGACCCCGGCGACAGGATGAAGGCGACGTTGGCGCCAAAGCCGGTCCAGTCGACCTTGCGGAGGGATGCGACCTCCGCCTCGAGCTGCAGCATGAATATGCGCAGGCCGACGCGGCTGCCGACTTTCAGGCCAAGGCCCTGGGCAACCCCCTCCTCCACCGAGACAAGCGGGGGTCCCGAATAATCGGACGGCCACCAGGCACCCTGCTGCAGGAGCGCCTCCTCCGGTTTGTCGGGGAGGATGGTCATCGGGACTTCGGTGCGAGTGATCCAGCGTTCGTCGATCGGGACGGAGGCTTTGTCGAGCGTCTCGCCGTCGATCGTGGTGACGCGGCCTAGAAGGACGGGGGCGCGGCGGTAGGCGAGGTGGTCGGTGGTGTCGATGCCCTGCTCGCGCATCAGCGTGTCGAAGGCGTCCACGTCGCGCTCCGCGATCTGGCGGAAGAAGACGGAGGGGGCTTCGGATGGCGCTGTCTCTGTGAGCTGTCCCAGAAGGTTGGACTGGATGACGATGATGAGGGTGAGCAAGCCGAGACCAAGGCCGAGCGCGGGTGCGACGATGGGGGCGAGCGAGCCCGGGCCGCCAAGATTGGAGAGGATGAGCCGCATCTTGCCGCGCGCATGGCGAGCGGCATAGCGGGCGATGCGCTTCACGAAGATCGCGGCGCCAATGAGGATCGCGTAGGCGACGGCAGCGCCGACGAGCAGGCCCAGCACCACGAGCGGCCGCTGCGACCCTGCCATGGCGATGGCGACGAGGAGGAGTGCTGCGCAGAGGGCGACGAGGCGTTCGGTCCATGGCGCGTGCTGGCTGGCCTCACCGCTTTCGCGGCGGAACAGCGCGGCGGGGGGCGTCGCGCGGGCGCGGCCAAGCGGCGGTGTTGCGAACAGCACTGCGGCGAGAAGGGTAAGGACGAAGGCTTTCAGCAGCGCGAGGGGATAGACGCTCAGCACCATGGGCAGCGGAATGTCCTTGCCAGCGATGACGTCGACGATCCAGGGCGACAGTGCGCCAAGCAAGATGCCTGCGAGTGCGCCGACCCCAGCGAGTACGGAAAGTTGCGTTGCGTAGGCGGCGCGGATCGTGCCCCCGTCTGCGCCAAGGGCTTTCAGCGTGGCGATGGAGTCGAGGCGGGTTTCGAGGAAGGATGATGTCGCCTGACTGACGCCGACGCCGCCGGCGATGAGGGCGCTGATGCCCACGACCGTCATGAAGGTGTTGAGCATGTCGAGCAGGCCGCGGAGGCCATCAATGGCGTCGTCTGGGCCGCGATGGCGCAGGCCTTCGGATTCCCATTTCGCGTTGAGATCGTCCTTGAAGCTAGCTGCTGTCTCGGGCTGGAGCAGGATACGGTAGGCGGTGCGGAACAGCGCGCCGGGCTGCATCTGGCCAGCTTCGCGCAGGGCTTCGATGTCGATGATGACGCGGGGCTCGAACATGCCGGGCTCGCCGATGCGGTCGGGCTCGCGCACGAGAATGGCGCGGAGTTCGACGTCGATGCCGCTGAGGCTGAAGCCGTCGCCGACCTTGATGTCGAGATCGCGGGCGAGGCTCTCGCTGCCAGCGATGCCCCAGACGTTTCCGGCGCGGACGGTGACGTCGGGGGTGGCGATGGTGCGGTCGAAGGTGAAGGCGCCGACGAGCGGGAAGGCGCCGTCGATGCCGCGGACATCGACCTGGGCTACCTTGTCTCCGTTGCGGGCCATCAGGTCGGCCTGCGCGGCCTCGCTCACGGTTCCGCGCTCATCGAGCCAGGCGCGTTCCTCGGCAGTGGCGGCGCGCTGGGAGATCTGGATCGCGGCGTCGCCGCCGAGGAGCGCGCGCGATTGCTGTGTCAGACCCGCCTGCAGCGCGTCGGTGATCGAGCCGGCGGATGCGATGGCCCAGGCGCCGAGCGCAAGACAGGCGAGATAGATCCAGAAGCCGGCAATGCCGCCGGAGAGTTCGCGCATCGCGATGCGGAGCCAGGGGGCGGAGGTCTTGGTCTGGGGCATGAGGATCGGTAGGGCGCATTGTGCGGGAAGTCACGGGTGGCGGGCGTCAGGGAGAGCAGAAAGCCCCCCTCCCGTCCGCCAGCTGAAAGGAGGAGGGCAGGAGGGTCTCTCTCAACGTTTACGACTCACACAGCCCAGCGCGCGATGTCCGTCTCGCGCCCGATCAGCGACAGGCCATAGGCGATCGAGACGAGCTGGTCGCCGGTTTCGATCTTGGCGGCGCCGAAGCGGTCCTCGAACTGGGCGCGGACGGCGGGGACAAATGAGGTGCCCCCGGTGAGGAAGACGCGGTCAACCTGGGATTCGGTGATGCCCGCCTCGCTGAGGGCGCGGCCAACGCAGGCAGCGATCTCTTCGAGTTCGGGGGCGATCCATTTTTCGAACTCGGCGCGTAGAATCGTACGTTCGATGTCGACGCCGGCGACGTGCAGGGAGAGCGCGCCCTGCTCTGCCTGTGACAGCTGCATCTTGGCGGCGGAGACGGCGCGATACATCGCGTAGCCAGCGTCAGCGTCGAGGAAGGCGAGGAAGCTGCGGATCCGCGCGGGGTCGAGGCTGTCGCGCAGGAGCTGCTCGAGTTCGCGATAGTCGCGCGAGTGACGCATGACCGAGAGCTCGTTCCAGCGTGCGAATTTCGTGAAGTAGACGTTGGGCACGGGGAGGATCTTGCCCCAGCTCATGTATTCGGAGTCCTTGCCGAAGGCGCGCGCGACCACGCGGTCGATGATGCGGTAATCGAAGGCGTCGCCCGCCACGCCGACGCCGGTGTGCGCGAGCGGCGCATAGCCCAGGCCTGAAGAACCGACAGTGAAGCGGACGATGGAGAAGTCGCTGGTGCCGCCGCCGAAGTCGGCGACGAGGATGGTGGCGTCGGTGTTGAGGCGCTGGGCGAAGTAGTAGGCGGCAGCGACCGGTTCGTAGACATGGTGAATTTCCTCGAACCCTATTGTGCGCAGGGCGACTTCGTAGCGTGCGCGGGCGAGGGCTTCGTCGGGGGCTGCGCCTGCGAAGCTGACGGGGCGGCCGATGACCACGCGCCTGGGGAAGTCGACGCCGGCGTGGGTGCGGACCTGCTCAAGGAAGTTTGTGAGCAGATCCTCGAACCTGTAGCGCCGGTTGTAGATCAGCGTGTCGGCGAAGAGCGCGCTGGCGGCAAAGGTCTTGAAGGACTGGATGAAGCGGCAGTCGCCCGCCTGTTCCACGAACTTGTCGATGGCCCATGGGCCGGCGGTCACATTGGTGCGGCGGCCGGATCCGTCTGCTTCCGAAAAGCACAGGACTGAGCGGAAGGCGTCAAATGCGGTGTCGTCATGCCTGAAATGCATGGCTTCGACGCGGCCATCGGCGTTGACCATGGTCGCGACGGTGTTCGTGGTGCCGAAATCGAGGCCGAGCGAATCTGTCATCTGCCTAGACGACCCGCCCATCGCTCATCTCCACGATGCGGTCGGCGCGCCTGGCGATCTCGGCGTCGTGGGTCACGACAATGAGGGTTGCGTTGCGCTGGCGGGCGATGGCGAAGAGCATGTCGGCGACCATGGCGCCGGTAGCGCGGTCGAGATTGCCGGTTGGTTCGTCGGCGAAGACGATGGCGGGATTGCTGGCGAGGGCGCGCGCGACGGCGACGCGCTGGCGCTCGCCGCCGGAGAGCTGGCCGGGATAGTGGTCCATGCGCTGGGCGAGGGCGACGGCGGACAGGGCCGAGCGGGCGAGATCATCGACATTGGGGAGGCCGGCGATCTCGAGCGGGGCGCGCACATTGTCGAAGGCGTTCATTGTACCGAGCAGGTGGAAGGACTGGAAGACGAGGCTGACGCGGCCGCGCCGCAGGCGGGCGAGCTGATCCTCGCTCTTGCCGATGAGGCTTTCGCCAAGCAGTTCGACCTTTCCGGAGGTCGTGCGCTCGATACCGGTCGCGACCGCAATGAGAGAGGACTTGCCCGAGCCGGACGGGCCGATGACGGCGACGCTCTCGCCTGGCATGGCGCGGAAACTCACGCCCTTGAGGATCTCCACCGGGCCGGAGGCAGCGGGGAGCGTCAGGTAGACGTCTTCTAGGGAGAGTGCGGGGTTCATCTGGTGTGGGCGATATCAGGAGTTCTGATGGGGAGCCAACGGACATTCGTGACTTGTCGCACGATCTGCCTGCTTCGCAGGCAGCCCCCTCCGACCCTTCGGACCACGTCCCCGCCTTCCGCGAAGGAGGACTTCCCCTCATTGCTGCGGTCCTGCCCCAATGAAGCTGGGGAAGGTGGCGCGCGAAGCAGACGGATGGCTCGACGCTAGCGGATCTCGGACACAGGCAGCAGCAGCCCCCGCGCGCCCGGAACCAGCCACGCCGCATTGGCGAAGGTCGGGTGGTCGAAGCCCAAAGCGTGCAGCATTGTCGCGAAGAAGGAGTTCGAGTTGCGGCCGAAACCCATGAAGGGATAGGGCAGCCCAGCTCCGCCGTCGGGCCCCTTGGCCAGCGCGTTGATGCGGCGGAGCGCGTCGAGGGCGGGGGTGAGGCGGAGATCGACCTCGTCGCGCGTGAGGTCATCGGCCAGCACGCAGGCGGCGCCGGTGGCGATGGCGGGGGCGATGTTCCAGTCGGGCAGGACCGCGCCGTTGATCGGCATGAAGGTGCGCGGGTGGGTTTTCGTGTCGTAGCCGCGCAGGCGGTCGGTCGGCAGGTAGCCGATCGGCTTGTGGCGCCAGGCGTGAAGCTCGTTGTCGAACCAGGAGGCAAGACCGTTGAGCTGGCGAACGGCGCGACCTGACGGGTCGGCGATCACAATCATCCGGTGCGCAGCGATACGCGAGCGGCGCGGAATACGCAGCTCAGCAGCGTTGATGGTCCAGCCGGTCATGGAGGCATGATAGCGTGATTTGGCGCCGCTACTGAAGGTCGGTTGGCAGTGGGCCGGATGCGGCGTGTTGCATCAGCCACGCCGCTGACTGGGAACTGACGATCTGCTGCAGATTGCCCATGACGAGGTGCATGTCGAACTGATGCAGGCCCCATTCGGGGCGGACCTTGCCATCGACGACGATGTCTCCGTTGATCGTGTCGGTGCGCGGGTCGGCCGGGTCGGCGTTGACGGTGATGGCGAGGTAGCTGGCGCCCTCGCGGCTGATGCACTGGCCCGAGACGAGGCCGGGCAGCGCGACGAAGGGGGTCTCGATTGCTGGCGCGTCGGGTAGCGTGGTCCAGGGCGGGTGGGCGACAACGCCCTCGAAAAGGACAGACATTGTGGGGAGATAGGGGTTGATCTGGTTTGAGCCGTCGACAGCGGCAGGGTTCACGCAGGCGACTTTCATGCCGGTGGTGGCGGCGCGGCCGAACAGCGTGTCGGCGGGCGGTGGCGTCTCGGCCCGGAAGGCGGACCAGGCGATGACGCAGCCGGTGCTTGTCGCGCTTGTGCAAAGCGGGATGGAGGTGAAGGAGCCGCCGGCATTGGCGTTCTGCGGAACCTCGATGTCGGCGCCGGGAAGGATGGCGGAGACCAGCCTGCCCTGCTCCGGCTTGCCGTCGAACTCCGAGGCGATGAGACGGGTGAGAAGACCGGCGCCCTGATCGGGGCCGATGAGGACGACGCCGCGGCCGGCATTGTCGTTGGCGAGGTAATGCAGCCAAGCGGCTTTCACATCGGTGTAGGCCATCTCGCGATTGGTCTCGATCGTCTCGCCAGCGCGGAGTTTCCGGAGTGCGGTGAGCGTCACCTGCCGGTAGACCGGCGCAAACAGACGACAGATGCTGGCAAAATGGGCAAGCTGCTGGCGAATGACCTCAGTCTCTTCAGCACCTGAGGTGGCGTCTGAATTGCCCCCCGGGTCGCGGGAAATGGTCGGGTAGACGTAAAAACAGTCGACAGGCTGATCGGTGGTGATGCTGGCGCCCTTTTTCTCGAGCGTACCATCCGCATTCACGCGGGTGACCGTCGCGACCTGTTCGCAGGCGTCGTCAGCGTCGGGGCGGCAGAGCCAGTGGGCGGGCTGCGCGTAGTCGAGCGGCGGCACGGCGGTGATGGCGGGGGCGAGCGCGGGGTCTGCGGTGGAGATGGCGGGGACGGCGGCGGTTGGCGCTTCCTGTCCGCATGCGGCGAGCGCGAAGGCCGCCAGAGCGGCGGACAAGAGGCTGCGGCTCATGGACGGCTCCTCTCCCGCGCGCTCGCGGCATCCGCATTGTGACGCCAGAACGCAGGGGGTCAAACACAACCGCGCGACTGTGGCGACGGGAGGTCTTTGCAAGCGGTTCCCCTTAGGGCAGGTTACGCGTACATAATCAAGGTGCAGTTGCGGTTCACGCAGCGCGTCAGCCGGGAGAAGACGATGCGGAAATCCGTTTTGGCGGCGGCCCTTGGGTGCGCCTCGATGATCGCGCTGATGTCGTGCGCCACACCCGAGGCGGCATCGGTGGCGGATTCTGCGCCGGTTGCGGTGGCTCCGGCTCCGCCAGCGGTTCCTGCACCGACGCAGGTTGCGGCGGTTCCCGGCGTGCATCCGGGCGAGGTTGTCTACAAGCAGACCTGCGCGGTGTGTCACGACAATGCGGAGGCGACGCGCTCGCCGACGCGCGACAACATGAAGGCGATGAGCTTTCAGTTCGTCAACTACGCTCTGACAAGTGGCAAGATGAAGGACATGGCGGCTGGCCTCTCCGCTGACCAGCGCGCGGCGGTGGTCAGCTATGTCACCGGGCGCGACACGACGAAGACGCAGGACTGGACGCCAAACCTGAAGTGCACCGGCGCGCGGGCGGCCGTGGAGCTTGAAGGTCCCGATGCGGCGACGGCGACGCACTTTGGCTATGACTGGCGCAACACGCGCAAGCTGACGGCGAAGCAGGCGGGACTCACGACGGCGCAGATGGGCGAGATGGAGCTGGCGTGGGCCATCGCCTTCCCCGATGCGTCGATCATGCGCAGCCAGGGCGCGATCGTCGGTAAGAACCTGTTCTATCCGGTGGCGGAAGCCGGCAAGATGTACGCCCTCGATCTCTCCGATCCAGCCAAGCCCTGTGTGCAGTGGGTCTATTCGACGCCGGGCGAGGCCCCACTGCGCACGAGCGTGGCGTATGGCGTGCTGGGCGATGGGACGCCGCTTCTGGTGTTCTCGGGCATCGACTCCACAGTGCACGCGGTAGACCCGCGCACCGGCAAGGCCCTCTGGACCAAGCCTGTGGGCGTCTACTCGCACTCGATGACGACGGGCACGCCGAGCATTCTCAAGGATCGCGTCATCGTTCCGGTCGCTCAGTTCGAGATCTCGGTGGCTGCAGACAACAACCATCCGTGCTGCACCAACCATGGCTATATGCTGTCGCTCGACCCCAGGACCGGCGCGCAGCAATGGCGCTATGACACAATGGAAGACGCCAAGCCGCTCCGCGATCGCGGCGACGGCAAGATGCTGATGGGGCCGTCGGGCGCGCCAATCTGGAATTCGCCGGTGGTCGATGAGACGCGCGGGCTGGTGTTCTTTGCGACAGGCGAGAGCAATTCGCCGCCGGCGCACAAGAACACCAACGCGGTGATCGCCATCGACCTCAAGACTGGCAAGGAGAAGTGGAGCTTCCACGCGACGCCGAAGGACATCTTTAATTCGGGCTGTGGACCGAACCCTGCGAAGGCGCGGCTGAACTGCGTTGGCCCCGACGAGACGGTCTATCGCGATGTCGACTTCGGCGCGTCGGTGATCCTCGGCAAGGGCAGCGACGGCAAGGAGCTGCTCTATGCGGGGCAGAAGTCCGGGTCGGTCTGGGCGTTCGAGCCTGATACCGGCAAGGTGGTGTGGCGCACGCCGCTGGGCACGGGCGGGCCGCTGGGCGGCGTCCATTGGGGCATCGCGTTCGACAACGACACGGTTTATGCGCCGATCACGCAGGTGGGCCGTCCCATCGCGGGCGAGTGGGAGGGCGATCCGAGCATCAAGTCGGGCCTTTATGCGCTCGATGCGAAGACCGGAAAGATCAAGTGGCAGTTCAATCCCGAACCGCCGCCGGGAACCCCCGCTCCGGCGCCCGGCACACGGGGCGGCTGGCGCGGCAACATCCTGTCGGCGGCGCCTTCCATCATTGATGGCGCGGTTGTTTCTGCGGCTCTGAACGGGGCGGTCTATGTCAACGACGCCAAGACCGGGAAGCTTCTTTGGACGTTCGAGACCGCGCGCGAGTTCGATGGGATCAACGGCGTGAAGGGCAAGGGCGGCGCCATCGACTCGAACTCGATCACGGCAATGAATGGCCTGCTGCTGGTGAACTCTGGCTATGCGATGTTCGGACAGACAGGCGGCAACATGCTGCTGGCGTTCAAACCGAAGAGGTAGCGTGCGGGTTGTTTGAGCCGCGGGTGTTGGCCCTAAACGGTCACCCGCAGCGTTGCACGCCGGCGGCCGAGCTTTCGAAACGCGAATGGACGCGTAGATCTCTAATTCGTTGGCTTCAACTCAGCCAACGCTATGCCGCTCTCCCCAGCGACAGCATACAGTAGCCAGATGCGGCCACCTTCTTCGTATATGGCTGGATCTCGGAGTTGATTGACGGGGCCGGGGGCGAAACTACGGACCGATTTTTCCAGGGGCAGGTTGGCGCCTTCCCATGCCTTCTGCGGACGTAGAAGTTCCACAGGAGGACTTTCCGTCCAGGTCTCCCAGTCGCCAGATAGGTCGATGGTGGACATCAGGAGTCGTTCGGGAGGATCCTGGCCGACCTCCGTCCAGATCACGTAAAGCGTCAGACCGCGCTTGAAGACAGCTGCATGTCGCATCGACGGGCTGAAGAGGGTAGGACCTTCGACGAAGCCCTTGAGCGGATCCGTGGCTCGATAAAGGGTACCCGGCATTGCGAGCGCGTAAGTCATTCCATCGTGTTCGAATGCCCGCCAGTATGTCTTTCCAAGGATTTCGCTGCCCGAAGTAAATTGCAGGCCATCGGACGATGTGGCGGCGCGCGTCACCTGTCGGGCAAAGCCTTCGAGTCCGTGATAGTAAAGGATGATCCGTTGGTTGACCTCGTCGACATGGACGTCGGGTGAAGCCACATGCGGTGTGGTCATCTCCTTCGCGACGTCGGGAAACTGGGCGAGGTCCAGTCCTGCTGCCTTCGCCCGGGCGGAATACGCGTCCATCTCCTCTGGCGTGAACGCAGGCGGGGTCTTGGGAAAGGGCGTGTCCTCGAGCCGGAGCGCACCCGGGCGATGGACTTTCCACGGCCCCTTGATGTCATCGGCATACGCCAGGCGAATATACGAGCCCTTGTGGTCTGCGAAATACAGGTAGTAACGGCCAAGCGGGTTCTTGATCCAGGACGGCGCCCTTATGAGCGACGGCCCCTGAATATTGTGCCCAATGCTCGGATCAGTTTCTGGCGCGATGATCGGCCCGTCGCCGATGCGAACCGCGACGTACTTCAGAGGCGCCGTGCTGTCGCGCTGATGCTGTGTTGCGCATCCCGCGAATAGAAGCAGGAACAGTCCCAGAAAACTGCGGGCTTTCATCGGGCGCCTCCCATGAACCGAGTAAAATGACGACGGTCGATAGGTCACCTTCGCGACTGCAATCAACCACCCCAGCCGAGCTTTCTGACCTGCCTCCGGAGTTTCGGACCAAGCGCAGAGCGTCAATGACCTTTGCGAGGCGATTTCCATACGGAAAGCGTAGAGTGTTGTGCAGGCTGACCCAGCTTAAACAGCCGCCAACCTCTCGATCCTCAACGCCGTTCGCCGCACCTTCCCCGCTTCATCGCGTAGCGGTTCGCTGACCCATTCGAACGTGCGCGGCGTCTTGTAGAGAACGAGGTGTTTCTTGAGATGGTCGAGGAGCGCCGTCTCGATGGCGGGACCTTCCGGGCGGTCGATGATGGCGTGAAGGCGGTTGCCGGTGTTTTCATCGGGCAGACCTATGACGGCGGAGGAGCGAACTCCGGGAAAGGCGTCGAGGGCGGCTTCGACTTCGGCGGGGTAGATGTTGGCGCCGCCGACGATGACCATGTCGGAGAGGCGGTCGGCTAGATAGAGATAGCCGTCAGTGTCCATCCAACCCATGTCGCCGAGGCTTTCCCAGCCGCCATCGATCGCCTTCGCGCTGGCGCCGAGATAGCGATAGGTCGTGCCGGGGCCGGTGAGCGGGCGGATATAGACTTCGCCGACTTCTCCCGGTGGAAGCTGCCGGCCGTCCTCGCCGACGATCTTCATCTCGCAGGTGTCGACGGGCTTTCCGACCGAGCCTTTATGGGTGAGCCAGTCCTGGCCCTGGATGGTGGTTGAGCCCTGCCCTTCCGTGCCGCCGTAGAGCTCCCATATCACTGGGGCCCCGAGCCATTCGATAAAGCGCTCCTTCAGCCAGGCGGGGCACGGCTCAGCGAGATGCCAGAGCGTGCGAAGGCTGGAGAGATCGAAGCTTTTGCGCGTGGCTTCGGGCATCGACCAGATGCGGCGCATCATGGTGGGGACCATGTAGCAGGTGTCCGCGCGCAGGCGTTCGATCGTGCGGAGCGTCTGCTCGGCGTCGAAGCGCGTGGTAATTGCGACCGTGCAGCCCTTGAAGAGCGCGACCATGGCCCAGAGGAATGGGCCGTTATGGTATAGCGGGCCCGGCACCAGCATCACGCCGCCGTTCTGGATTTCGAGCGTGACGGTCTCAGGGTCGTACGCGCCGGGGCTTTTGGAGACGATGAGTTTTGGGCGGCCGGTGGAGCCGCCGGATGTCATTGCTTTCAGGGACGCGGCGGTGCGTTCGGGCAAGGGCGCGCCGGAGAGACTGGCATCCGGCGCGAAGTATTCAGGCACGGAGGGCGTGGGCGCATATTCGTCTGGAGCGCAGCCAACCACCAGGGCGGGCTTTGCGAGTTCGACGATCTGGTCGCGCTCCAGCTTTGGCAGCCTGGCGGAAATCGGCTGTGGCGTGGCGCCCAGCTTCCATGTTGCAAAACAGGCTTCGATGAATTCGATGCCGTTGGGCAGGCCGATGGTAACGAAGTCGTCCGGTTCGACGCCGAGCGCTTTATAGGCGCGCGCGAGGCGGTTGGTGCGTTCCTCGAACTCGGCCCAGGTGACCGAGGCGCCTTCGTGGTCGATCGCCACGCGGCCGGGCTGGCTGCCCGCCCAAAAGGCGATGATCCGTGACAGCGAAAGCATCGGCATGTCTCAGTCTCCGCTGGAGCGCCCGGGACGATGGTCGAATGGCGGCTCCGCCTTTGCAAGGCCAACGCGCGCCAGTCAGGCGACGCCAAGCTTACCGCGCTCGCCGTCACGGACGGCGGCGGCAAGCTCCTCGGGTCTCAGGAAATCGGCGAGGTCAGCCGCCTCGTAGAATGGCCGGGTTTCCATTTCGCTCCTCCGGCCCGGCATGTGATCGGGCGCGCGCTTCGCCCAGGCGGATCGCCTCGTCCATGGCCTTCAACTGCCAGACAGAGAAGCCGAGGATCACTTCGCCCGTCTTGGCGAAAGGGTCTTCGAGAACGGCCCGGCGCTTGCCATCCGCGACGATCCGACGGGTCTCTGACGAGCCCTTGAACCCGGCGGCGGCCACGAAGATACCCGCTTTCACCAGCGCCTCGGCGACAGTGTCCATCGCCGCGAAGGCCTGGAGCGTTTCAGCCGTCGGCGGGCCGCCCATGCCGGTTTCCTCGGCAGCTTTCGTAAGCACCCTTACCCGCATTGCCAGTCACCCTGTCTGAGCCGTCCCTATCCGTATGCCTGCAGTAACGATGAGCGGGCGCGCCGCAGATCGACATCCGCCCTCGCGATTTTCCATATATTGCGTGTGGATGCGTTCCGCGGCGAGGGTCTTTGTCCTGATAACCTCGCTTAACCAGTTGACGCCTGCGGCAGGGAGGTAGAACTCTCCCCGCTGCTGCCCGACGCAGCGCACGAGATGCGGCGGGGGCTGCGGGAGGAATGACCATGCTTCGTATGCTTGCTTCGGCGGCCGCTGTTTCGGCGATGGCGCTGGCGGTTTCGTGCACGACACCGGCCGCATACCCGGCGGCTGAGCCCATGACTGTGGCGCAGGCCCCGCCTGCAGGACCCCATCCGGGCGAGTTGGTCTACAAGGCGCGCTGTGCGGTCTGCCACGACAATTCCGAGGCGACCAAGGCGCCTTCCGCGGCCACGATGGCCCGGCTTACGCAGGGGCACATTACCAACGCGCTTATGACGGGGATCATGATCCCGCAGGCGGTGGGGCTGAGCTCCAAGGATGTTTCGGACGTTTCGAACTATCTCGCCAAGGGCGAGGCTCAGGACGACAGCTGGACGACGGCGATGCGCTGCCCGGCCTCGCGCGCGACGCCGAAGCTGAGCGCGGCGCCGACGGTCGCGACTTTCGGGTTCGACCTAAACAATTCACGCACGCTGGACCCCGCGAAGGTCGGGCTGGCCGGCAAGGATCTCAGCACGCTCGATGTCGCGTGGACGATTGCCTTCCCCAACACGATCACGATGCGCAGCCAGGCTGCGGTGGTCGGCAACTCATTGTTCGTGCCAGTGGGCGAGAGCAACAACCGGCTGTTCGCGTTCGACATCTCTGACAACGCCAAGCCCTGCATCCAATGGATCTATGAAGGCGAGCAGACGCTGCGCACCAGCGCCGGGTTCGGCACGCGCAGCGATGGCAAGAAAGTTGTCCTGGTCGGCGACATGGGCGGCTTCGTGCACATGATCGATGCGATGAACGGCAAGGAGTTGTGGACGGCGCACATGGGGCTGTTCCCGGCTTCGGTCTCGACGGGTACGCCCGTTCTGGTGGGCGACAAGGTGATCGCACCCTCCTCGCAGTACGAGATCATGCTCGCCGCGCAGGACAGCCATGAGTGCTGCAAGATCCATGGCGGCGTGGTTGCGCTCGACGCGATGACCGGCAAGCGCGTGTGGGAAGGCCACACGATGGAACAGGCCAAGCCGCTACGCGACCGCGGCGATGGCAAGATGATCTGGGGCCCGTCCGGCGCGCCGGTGTGGAATTCGCCCTCGATCGATCTCAAGCGCAACCTGCTCTATGTCGGTACAGGCGAGGCCAACTCGGCGCCGGCGCACCCGAACACAAACGCCATCATGGCCTTCAGCCTAAAGGACGGCTCGATCAAGTGGTCCCACCAGGCCACGGCCGATGATGTCTACAATGTCGGATGCGGCCCACGCGGCGGCGGGCTTAACTGCCCGAAAGCGAACGAGTCGGTGTTCCGCGATGTCGATTTCGGCGCCTCGACCATCATCGCCAAGGCTCCGAACGGCAAGGATCTGGTACTCGCCGGTCAGAAATCCGGAACGGTGTGGGCGATGGACCCCGATACCGGCAAAGTCGTCTGGCGCCGTGACATCGGCACCGGCGGCGCGATGGGCGGCGTCCACTGGGGCATCGCTGCAGATGACACGCATGTCTATGTGCCGATCTCCAACGCTGGCCGTTCGATCCCCGGGCAGGAGGTCGATGACACGATCAAGCCGGGTCTCTATGCCGTGAACCTCAATGACGGGTCGATCGACTGGGCCTTCTCGGTCAAGGGGTCCTGCACGGCAGAGGAGAAGAAGTTCGTTGCGCGGTGCGCTGGGCTTTACGGCCTCTCCGGCGCGCCGACCGTGATCGGCGATCACATCATCACCGGCGGGCTCGACGGCCGCGTCTACATGCTGGAGCGCAAGACCGGCAAGCTGGTCTGGCAATACAGCACGGCGCGGGAGTTCGACACGATCAACGACGTGAAGGGCAATGGGGCGGCTGTGGACAATGCGTCGATCATCGCAGCCAATGGCCTGGTGATCATGAACTCGGGCTATGGCCTGTTCGGCCAGGGCCCGGGCAATGTGATGATCGCTTTCAAGCCGAAATCCTGAAGTCCGGGAGCTGAGTCGGACCTCCCGGCTCAGCTCCCAGACGTCGCACGCGCCTAATCACCTTCAGAGTGGAGTCGCGCTTGACTGACAGCAGGGACAAGGTCGTTCGTGACCAACCGGCGGAGATGCCGGCGGAGCAGGGTCCGCTCGCCGTCTACAAAGGTGCGCACCCGCCTGCGCCGCAATGGTTCGAGACTGCAGTCGCGACGCCCTACGAGACTGCATTCGTGGACTGCGAAGGCGCGAAGATCCATTACCAGAGCTGGGGCGACCGGTCGAAGCCGGGGGTTCTGCTTGTGCATGGCAATGGGGCGCATGCGCACTGGTGGGACTTCGTCGCGCCCTATCTCACCGACGACTATCGTGTGGTCGCAATGACGTTTTCCGGCATGGGCGATTCCGACTGGCGCCCGCAATACATGATGGACGTGTTTGGGAAGGAACAGCTGGCCGTGTGTGAGGCGGCGGGGCTGTTCGCGCATGTCGAAAAGCCGATCATCGTGGCGCATTCATTCGGCGGCTTCGTGACAATCCTGACCGGCGCCGAGTATGGCGACCTCTTCGGCGGCATCGTGATTGTCGACTCGCCGGTGAACCCGCCCGACCGACAGCGCCATGGCCCGCCGCCTGTGCGGGGCGGCAAGGTCTATCCCACCTTGGAAGCGGCGCTGGCGCGCTTTCGTCTCGCCCCGCCGCAGGCGTGCGAGAACCATTTCATCATGGATTACATCGCGCGCTGGAGCCTGGCTAAGAAACCGGCGCCGCATGGAGCAGCTGACGGCTGGGGCTGGAAGTTCGATCCGTCGATCTGGCGGCGCTTCTCTGTCTCGCGGCCTCCGCAGGAATTGCTGAAGGCGACGCGATGCCGGATCGCCCTGTTCAAGGGCGAGAAATCGATCCTCTGGGAAGACGATGTCGGCGACTATATGCGCGACCTGCTGAACCGGCAGGTGCCGTTCATCGAAATTCCCGAAGCGCGGCATCATGTGATGCTGGACCAGCCTCTGGCGTTCGTGGCCGCATTGCGCACGCTGCTGCAGGAATGGCGGTATTCGACCTCAGACCGGGTCATTCCCGGGCCATAGCGACCCGGCGCGCCTAGGGGCGCGTCAGGAAGCAGTGGAGATTGTCGTTGGTGAACTGCGTTACCCGGTTCTTGAGGTCAAATCTGTAACCGACGCTCTCGGCCAGGCGGCGCATGCTGGGGATCGTGAACAGGTTGAGATGGTCGGGATAGCGAAACCCGCACCACTCGGCGCCGCGGACAACACGGTTGAGCGTGCCGTAATTGGGAACCTTCACATAGACTGTCCCGCCCGGCGCAAGTTTCTCGAAGCAGGTCTCCAGCACTTCGCGAGGGTGGGATTCGTGCTCGAGATAGGAGCGCATAATGACGCCGTGGAAGAAACCATCGTCAAACCTGCGCAGCCCCTCCAGCGCTGGCGCATGCACCGCCCAGCCGCCCCGCGCGCGCATCTTCTCGTCAGCGACAATTGCGGTCGCCTCTTCGATCTCGATTCCGAACGAGGTGAACTGCACGGGGACGCGGTTGATGGGGCCGCATCCGACATCCAGCACGTTGCCGCTTTTCACGCGCTCGGCGATGTAGGCCCATTCATCCTCGCGCCTGATGTGCAGACGCCAGCGGGTCTTCTGGTCGAGCCACTGGACCAACGGCGCCTTGGCCTTGCGGCGAACGGCCTCGCGCGCGAACTGCTGCGTCCAGGCGAGGTCCTTCGACAAGGCCTCGTAATGCGGCGCTTCGTTGAGATAGACCTGCCGGCACCGGGTGCAGCGGACCATCTTCCAGCTGTCGCGGCTGTAACGCTCCACGGGCTCTTCGGCCTGCGCCATGCAGGACGGGCAATCGCGCCTCAAACGAAGTGTCGACGCAGCGGGACCGCTGCCACCCAAGTCTTGCTGCATGGTCAGGGAATATGCAGACTTCGCAAAATGGCTGCAATCCCAAAAAAGTCACGGCGCAGGGAGATATCCCAGAGGCGCCCGAGATCCCATGGCCTTACTTCTTTACCCGTTTTTTCGGGCGCTGCGGCCCTTTAGGCGCTTTTCAGGCGAGCGCGATGCGGCTACACGCGAGTCCACAAGACGTTGAAACCAATCTCCAAACCACTGGGAGACGACCCTCGATGGCGCACGCCGAACACGCCAACAAAGGCCCGATCGTTACACCGCCAGCACACACGGACGCCTATATGGACATGGGTGCCCGGCGCGGAATGTGGCAAGGCTTCGGGACTATCACTGCGTGGTCGAGCCTGCTGATCCTGATGATTGTCGGCTATGCAACTTTCACGCTGACCATGGGCATTCCTTGGATCGGAGCCATGATCGGCTTTGCAGTGTTTGGCATCGCCTGCGGCATGCTGATGAACATGGGCGGCGCATGGATCGCCACCGTCGTCGGCCTCTGCGTTCTCGCGGTTTTCGTACAAACTCTGATCTGGCTGGGTGGCCTGCTGCTTAGCTGATTCCCAGCAACCACGGGGGGACTAATGAAGATCGCGGTCCTGAAGGAACGGCGGTTCAACGAGACCCGCGTGGCGGCGACACCGGACACGGTGAAGAAGCTGGCGGCGTTGAAGCACACGGTTGCCATCGAGGCGGGGGCGGGCATGTCAGCCGGGATCCGCGATGAGGACTATGTCGCTGCAGGCGCTACCATCGGTTCTGCAGCGGATGTACTGGGCGGGTCCGACATCATCTTCAAGGTGCGCGCGCCGGACGCTGCTGAACTGGCGACTTACCCCAAAGGCGCGGCGATGGCCGGCCTTCTGGAACCCTATTCAGCGAAAGCGGAAGCGGCCGGGTATGCCGCTGCAGGCATCACCGCAATTGCGATGGAGTTCGTGCCCCGGATCACGCGGGCGCAGTCGATGGACGTTCTGTCGTCGCAGGCGAACCTCGCTGGCTATCGCGCAGTGATCGAAGGCTCTCAGCTTTACGGCCGCGCACTGCCAATGATGATGACGGCGGCTGGCACTGTGGCGGCGGCGAAGGTGTTCGTGATGGGGGCGGGCGTTGCTGGCCTGCAGGCAATCGCCACTGCGCGGCGGTTGGGCGGGGTGGTTTCGGCTACAGACGTGCGTCCTGCATCGAAGGAACAGGTGGCGTCGCTGGGCGCCAAGTTCATCGCCGTCGAGAACGAAGAGTTCAAGGCGGCTGAAACGGCGGCTGGCTACGCCAAGCCGATGTCGCCAGAATACCAGAAGCTGCAGGCTGAGCTGGTGGCTGGTCACATCGCCAAGCAGGACATCGTCGTCACCACCGCACTGATCCCGGGACGCCCGGCGCCGGTGCTGGTGACTGAAGCGATGGTTCGATCGATGCGACCGGGATCGGTGATCGTCGACCTCGCGGTCAGCCAGGGCGGCAACTGCCCGCTGTCGAAGCCGGACGTGATTGTGGATGTGGACGGCGTGAAGGTCGCCGGCTTCACCAACCTGCCGGGCCGGATCGCGGCGGACGCTTCAGCGCTGTACGCCAAGAACCTGCTTGCGCTCTTGCCTTTGTTCACGGGGGGGAATGCTGCGTTCGGGCCGAAATGGGACGATGAGATCGTGAAGGCCGCTGTCCTCACGCGTGATGGGCAGGTGGTGCATCCCGCGCTGAAGGATGGCTGAGCGATGTCGAAGGCCATCGGCCTGATCCTGACGATTACCGGCCTGATGCTCGGCTGGTACTTCGTGCAGATGACGGCAGCCCCCGGCCCTGCTCCGCCGCCGGTCTTTGCGGTGGCGGCAATTGCTGTTGCAATGATCTCCGTCGGTGTACGGTACATTCTGAAGACGAAGAAGAAGCCGGAAGAAGGATCGCAGACATGATCAAGCGCCTCGCCGTCCTGGGATTGGCGGCACTCCTGCTCGCCTCGCCCGCGCTCGCCGCAACGGGGGCGGAACAACCAGACGGGCTGATCTTCCGCCTTGCAATCTTCGTGCTGTCGATCTTCGTCGGGTACTATGTCGTGTGGTCGGTGACGCCTGCACTCCACACGCCTCTGATGGCGGTGACGAATGCAATTTCCTCGGTGATCATCGTCGGCGCGCTGATTGCAGCGGGCGCGGGCACGGGCGCAGGACAGGAGATGACCAGCGACCTGTGGCTGTCGAAGGGGATGGGCGGGGTGGCAGTGGCGCTCGCCGCCGTGAACATTTTCGGCGGCTTCCTTGTCACCAAGCGGATGCTTGCGATGTACAAGAAGAAAGAGAAGCCCGCAGTGAAGCCGGCGACGAAGTGAAGCTGTGATGGTCGCAACGTTCGATCATCCGAGGTTTGGTCCGATCGTCCGCACGCCGGACGAAAGGTTCGCGAACCTGCCCGGCTGGACGTTTGCACCGCGTTACGTCGACGATCTGAAGGCCCGTGAGGGCCTGCGCCTTCACTATGTCGACGAAGGCCCGCGCCACGCCGAGGTGACATTCCTCTGCCTGCATGGAGAGCCGAGCTGGTCATATCTCTATCGCAAGATGCTGCCGGTGTTCACTGCAGCGGGACACCGCGTGGTGGCGCCGGACTGGTTGGGGTTCGGTCGCTCCGACAAGCCGGTGAAGGACGAGATCTATACATTCGACTTCCATCGCGACACGGTGACGGCGTTTCTCGACCGCATGTCGCTCAGGAATGTCTGCATTGTCGTGCAGGACTGGGGCGGACTTCTGGGCCTCACGCTTCCCAAGGACCGTCCTGAGATCACCCGGCTGCTGATCATGAACACGGCCATCGGTACCGGCGTATCGCCGGGGCCAGGCTTCAATGCATGGAAGGCCTATGCCGCCGCCAATCCCGACATGGATGTCGGCGCGCTGATGAAACGCGGGACGACCGTGCTGACCGAGCCCGAGAAGGAAGCCTATAACGCGCCCTTCCCGGACATCACCTACAAGGCAGGCGTGCGGCGCTTTCCACAACTCGTGCCAGTTGATCCGGCGATGGAGGGCGTGGCGCATGGTCGTGCGTCTGCGGCTTTCTTTCGCGATCAATGGAATGGCGAGAGCTTCATGGCGATCGGCCAGGCCGATCCCGTGCTGGGCGAGCCTGTCATGCGCGCGCTGCATGCCTGCATCCGCAATTGCCCCGAACCGATGCTGATCGCCGAGGGCGGACATTTTCTGCAGGAGTGGGGCGAGCCGATTGCGCGCGCCGCTCTGACATCATTCGGGCTGGGTAGCCAGACACACCCTAGGGGACCGGACCACTCATGAACGCGAACATCGCCGCCCTGCTCTACCTGGCATCGGGCGTTCTCTTCATCCTGTCGCTGCGGGGACTTTCAAGCCCTGAGACCAGTCGCGCCGGCGCGAACAACGGCATCATCGGGATGGTGCTCGCGATCGGCACGACATTGTGGATGCTGTGGGACGGGTCTGGTGGGCTGGATGCGCCGACGCTGCTGATCATTGCGGGCGGCATTGCGGTCGGCGGCGTGGCGGGCGCGGTGGTTGCCCAGAAGATCAAGATGACGGCCATGCCGCAGCTCGTGGCGTTCTTCCACTCGCTTGTCGGTCTTGCGGCCGTGCTCGTGGCGGCGGCGGCGCTGTATGCGCCCGAGAGCTATGGCATCGGCGTGACAGGCGCGATCAACACCGCCTCGATCATCGAGTTGTCACTGGGTTCAGCGATCGGCGCTCTCACTTTCACCGGGTCGGTCATCGCCTTCCTGAAACTCAACGGCAACATGTCGGGCTCACCGATCATGCTGCCGGCTCGGCATATCATCAACATTGCATTCGGCGTCGCCATCGTCGTGCTGGTCGTGATGATGGTGCAGACGCAGGGGTCGCAGCCTTGGATGTTCCTGCTGCTGACGGCGATTGCGCTGATCCTTGGGATCACGCTGATCATCCCGATCGGCGGGGCGGACATGCCGGTCGTCGTGTCGATGCTCAACTCGTATTCGGGCTGGGCGGCGGCAGCCTTGGGCTTCACGCTCGAGAACAACGCGCTGATCATCACCGGATCGCTGGTGGGGTCGTCGGGCGCGATCCTGTCCTACATCATGTGCAAGGCGATGAACCGCAGCTTTGTCTCGGTCATACTCGGCGGCTTTGGCGGCGAGACGGCTGCCCCGGCTGCAGGGGGCGGGCCGGCCAAGCCCGTGAAGATCGGCTCGGCAGACGATGCGGCCTTCATCATGAAGAACGCATCCAAAGTCATCATCGTGCCGGGCTACGGCATGGCGGTGGCGCAGGCGCAGCACGCGCTGAAGGAGATGGCCGAGAAGCTGAAGGCGGAAGGCGTCGAGATCACTTACGCCATTCACCCGGTGGCGGGACGCATGCCGGGGCACATGAACGTGCTACTGGCCGAGGCGCAGGTGCCTTATGACGAAGTGCACGAGCTGGAGGACATCAACTCGTCCTTCGCGCAGGCGGACGTGGCCTTCGTCATCGGCGCGAACGACGTGACCAACCCGGACGCCGAGACCAACACGGCGAGCCCGATCTACGGCATGCCTGTTCTGAAGGTGTGGAACGCCAAAACTGTGTTCTTCATCAAGCGCTCGCTTGCCAGCGGCTACGCCGGCGTCGAGAACCCCCTTTTCTTCCGCGAAAACACGATGATGCTTCTCGGCGACGCCAAGAAGATGACGGAAGAGATCGTGAAGGGGATTTAGGGCTTACCGCCTGGCGATGATCCAGACCGCATGGATCACGCCGGGCAGGTAGCCCAGCAGCGTGAGCAGCAGGTTGATCCAGAACTGGGTCGTAAAGCCCACCTGCATCGCGACGCCCACCGGCGGCAGTATGATTGCAAAGATCAGGCGCATGATATCCGTGCTTGTCGGCGGTGCCATGCGAGTCTCTCTCTGCTGCCCGGGGCGTCAACGCGCGGGATGTGTGCTGGTTCAGAGAAATCCAGGGCTTTGAGCGGGACGGACGCCGGCTCTGACAAACCAGATCATTCACAATGCAACGAAGGGATTGTCATCGAACGGCGAAGCGGGTCCCCGAACGCTTCTCGTTTTCCATCCGATGTCGGTTCGGCGAACCTCCGATCGCCCTAGGAGCATATCAGGGAGGCAGGCATGTCGGATGAAGTGAAGTCATCGGTTGGGAAGATGGCCATCGCGGGCTGGGTGGTCAGCGGGCTGGTTGGGGCGTTTCTGGCCATGTCGGCTGGCTTCAAGTTCTTCACGCCGGACATTGTGCGCGAGACGATGGGCGGGCTGGGATGGCCAGCTCACCACGATCTCATGAACGGGGTCATCGAGACGGTTTGCGCCGTCCTTTAAGTTGTGCCGCAGACGGCGGCGCTCGGGGCGGTGCTGGAGACGGCGCTGCTGGGCGGGGCGATCGCGACGAATGTACGGGGGGACAATCCGCTGATCAGCCATGAGCTGTTCGTCATCTATCTTGGCGTGCTGGTTTGGCTCGGTCTGTGGCTGCGCGATCCGCGGGTGCGTGCGTTGCTGCCTTTGCGGGGGCTGATGGCGTTACCCGGCCGGCGCGGTGTACATTCCCCCGAAATGGGCGGGAGAAGCACATGGGCATTCTTGTCGATAACATACAGTGGATGCTGCTGGCGGCGGGGCTGCTGACTTGCAGCATGATCCAGGCGACTGTTGCGCCGCGGGCGACGGTGCGGACGTATTTTGGGGAGGCACCGGACAGTCTGCAGTTCGACCTTGTTGTGCGGAACTGGGGGATGCTGATCACAGCGGCGGGCGCGCTGCTGATCTGGGCGTCATTCGCGCCTGATGTTCGGCTGGCTGCGATTGCGATGGCGATCGTCACCAAGACAGCGTTCATCGCGCTGATGCTGGGCTCAGGCGTGATGAAGCGACAGGCCTGGGTGGCGCTTGTCGTGGATTCGATCATGGTTTTCCTGTTTGCGGCTTATCTGATCGCGACAATCGGACAGGCGTCGTAGATGGGACTTTACGCGCGACACCTTGCACCGTGGCTTGTGGACTGCGCATGCGGAACCAAGCCGATCGCATACCAGCGCCGCAAGATCATTCCGCGGGCGAGCGGCGTCGTGCTGGAGATCGGCGCCGGCGGCGGACGAAACTTCGCGTTGTATGACCGCGAGAAGGTGGAGCGCGTGATCGCGCTGGAGCCTGACGCGGCCATGGTGAAGCGCGGCAAGGCGCGCGCGCCAGAAGGACTGCCTCTCGAATGGCTTCAGCGCGGCGCTGAGAATGCCGGCATCACCGACGGCTCAGTGGATACGATCGTGACGACTTACACGCTGTGCACCATTCCGGATGCGGTGAGCGCGCTGGCGGCGTTGAGGCGTTCCCTGAAACCCGATGGGCGGCTGCTGTTCTGCGAGCATGGGCTGGCGCCGGACGCGGACGTGACCAAGTGGCAGCGGCGGATCGAGCCGGTGTGGCGGCCGATGGCAGGGGGTTGCCATCTGACGCGTGACGTGGAGGCGATGATCGCCGCGGCGGGATGGCGGATCGATCAGGCTGAACGCATGTACCTGCCCGGAACACCACGCTTTGCCGGATACAATGTCTGGGGCTCGGCGCAGCCAGTTTAAGCGCAGATTGCAGGTGCCCGCTTTCTGAGCGCCTGCGGATCCGGCAAGCGGCGCCCGGCGCGGATGCAGGTTGGACCTTCTAACGCTTGATTTCGGTCCTGCAGTACGTTTGCCGTTGCGACTCGCGGGCGAATGCGCGCCGATGATCGCGACGCTCACGTGGGGCTCCCCGGCATTTCGCCTCCCGCCCGTGCGCCTCGCGCAGGACGGCGCGTTGCTGGAGGACGCTTCGATGAGACACCCCGACACCTTTTCTGAAACGCCAACTCCCAAGGTTGCGGAGCCGACGGCGACATCCCGCAGTGCGTTGCTGCGCGGCCTGGGCATGGCGAGCGTGGGGGCGGCAGCCCTCGCCGCTGGCTGCGCCAGCACCGAAGCTGTGGCGGCCCCTGCGCCCACGCCGGCTGCGCCGATCGCGGACAAGTCGATGGCGATCATGGGCGCGAATGAGAGTCCGTTTGGTCCGTCCAAGAAAGCGGTCACTGCAATGATCGAGAAGGCCTCGATGACGGCGCGCTATGCCGACGGCGAGGGTGAAGAACTGAAAGCGCAGATCGCGAAGATCGAGGGCGTGGCGCCCGACCAGGTTTTTCTCGCGAACGGATCGGCCCCGATCCTCTCGGCATTCGGCGAGATGATCTCGATGAAGGGCAAGGGCCAGCTGGTCACGTCTGAAGCCACCTATGAAGGCGTGCCGCGCACCGTGAAGCAGTACGAAGCCGAGCTGATCATGACGCCGCTGACGGCAGATTTCAGGATCGACCTCGATGCGATGCTGAAAAAGGTCTCGTCCAAGACGACGGCGACCTATGTCTGCAACCCAAACAATCCGACCGGCAACATGGTTGACCCGGTGAAGCTGACAGCGTTCGCCATCGAAGCGTCGAAGACCGCCCCCTGCTTCATCGACGAGGCCTATCTCCATCTGTGCGACGACTACGACGCCAACGTGATGACCGGGTTGATCCGTGAGGGCCACAACGTCGTCATCTGCCGGACGTTTTCGAAAATCTACGGCATGGCCGGACAACGGCTTGGCTATGGCATCGCGCAGCCAGAACTCGCGCGAACGATCGCGATGACGACGCGGGGCGGCGGCATCAACCATGCCGGCATCGTCGCGGCGATGGCCAGCATCGCGGACGCTGACTTCGTGCCGACCATGCGGCCGAAGTTCAAGGCGGGACGCGAGCGGTTGTTCAAGGTCGCCAAGGATCTCGGCCGGCCGATCGCCGCCGATCCGCAGGCTAGCTTCGTGTTCTTCGACGTCGGCATGCCGCACGAGGATTTCGCCGAGAAAATGAAGGCAGAAGGCGTGCGAGTCGTCGGGCGCACATGGCCGGGCTTTGACACATGGACGCGCATCTGTGTGGGCGAGGACTGGGAAATGGATCGTTGCGAGGCGGCGCTCAAGAAGGTCCTGGCCTGAACCTTTTTTCCTCCCGAACGACTCGAGGCGGCGGGCGCAAGCTCGTCGCCTTTTGCTTTTCGCGGGGAGCGGTTTACTTGATGCAGCGCTTGAAATCGAAGAACTCTCACAGTTCTTCGCCGGGTCCCGTGACGGCATCCGAGTAGCGGGTCTTGCGGCCGAGATCGGTCATCAGAATGCGCTCGGGCGCTTTCGCGCCTTCGCAGCGCATGAAGTCCGGCTCGCCCTGGTTCAGCGCGTAGACGACGCCCTCCCACTGCCGGCAGGCGTCGTACTCCTCATCCGTTAGCAGGTCAGCGTCGTCGGTGGGCGACGAGCAACCATGGAAGATGCTGCCGACATCGCGGCTTGTGCCCATGTTGGAGCTGATATTGCCCCATAGCTTGCGGCCGTCAGGCACGACCAGATCGAACACGACGTCCGTCATTCCGCGAAACTCCCACGGTTTGCCCTTGTGGAAGTGCAGCTCGTAACGTTTGTCGCGCTCTGCGTAGACAGCGTTCTCGACCTTGCAGGCGGCCTGCGCCAAGGCGTCAGGCGCGATCGCCGCGAGAACGGCGACGGCAAGTACAAGGCGCATGTGATTTGCCCGGAAGGTCGATGGGAACCTTCTGGCGCAAATCGGCGATGCGTTCCAGCGCCGGATGCAGATCTGACGTCTTCAGCCGGCCTTCAGTTGGGACAGGAGGGAGCGGGCATCCTTGATGAGGACGTTGAGCTCCTCGCGCTCCGCAGTGACCTTAGCAAAACTCACGACATTGCCCGCGCGGCGGCCCGACGGACAGCGAGAGCGTGTCCAGCTGATGACGGTAGCGGACGACGCTGGCTTGCAGGAAATGGATGTCGTCGGCTTTGGTCGGGCTCATGGGAGGCATTCCGTTCTCTGACGGTTAGGTTAGCCATTCCGCGGGGCCGGGAGGGGGGCAATTCCCTGCCCCGCTTCAAGGCGGTGCTGGTTAATCGATTTCGCGATCACAGGCGAAGTAAAGATCCTCCGCGCCATCAAGAGTTATTCGTGACTGGCGCAAAAGGCGGTCCGCGGCGGCTTGGGGAGGCACGCTGGCCTTCCGGGGGCATCGATTGTATAGGGCCGACCCATGGCCACGACCCTCACCCAACCCAAGGTCGGCATTGTTTCGCTCGGCTGCCCCAAAGCGCTGGTCGACAGCGAACGGATCATCACGCGCCTCCGGGCCGAGGGCTATCAGATCGCGGCCGATTACAAGGGCGCGGACCTTGTGCTGGTGAATACCTGCGGATTCCTGGACTCGGCCAGAGCCGAGAGCCTCGACGCCATCGGCGAGGCGATCAACGAGAATGGCAAGGTGATCGTGACCGGCTGCCTCGGGGCGGAAGCCGATGTGATCACCGAGCGCCACCCGGGCGTGCTGGCCGTTACGGGGCCGCATCAGTACGAACAGGTGATGACGGCCGTGCATACGCACCTGCCGGCGCCGGACCATCCGTTCGTGTCGCTGGTGCCGGAAAGCGGCGTGCGCCTGACGCCCCGGCACTATGCCTATCTGAAGATTTCTGAGGGCTGCAACAATCGCTGCTCGTTCTGCATCATCCCGAGCCTCCGGGGCGATCTCGCCTCCCGCCGGATCGATGCGGTGCTGCGCGAGGCGGAGCAGCTGACGAGGGCGGGGGTTAAGGAAATCCTCGTCATCAGTCAGGACACATCGGCCTACGGTCTGGACGTTAAGTACGCGCCCTACAATTGGCGCGACAAGGAGAGGCAGACGCGGTTCAAGGACCTGTGCGAGGGGCTGGGCGAGCTGCAGCGCGAGAGCGGCGTGTGGGTGCGCCTGCACTATGTTTATCCCTATCCGCATGTGGACGACGTGATGCCGATGATGGCGGACGGGCGGATCCTTCCTTACCTCGACATTCCATTCCAGCACTCCTCACCCGCTGTTCTGAAACAGATGCGGCGGCCGGCGAATATCGACCGGACGGCGGAGCGGATCGCGCAGTGGCGCTCGGAGGTTCCCGAGCTGGTGCTGCGCTCTTCCTTTATCGTCGGCTTCCCGGGCGAGACGGATGAGGATTTCGAGCACCTGCTGGGGTGGATGAAGGAGACGCGGATCGAGCGCGCGGGCTGCTTCAAGTATGAGAATGTTGCCGGCGCGGTCTCGGCCGCCCTGCCCGGCCATGTGCCGGAAGAGGTGAAGGAAGAACGCTGGCATCGCTTCATGCAGGTGCAGAGTGAGATCGCCGATGCGCGCGCGCAGGCGATGGTGGGCCAGACGATCGATGTGATCATCGACGAGATCGACGAAGATGGTGCGGTTGGCCGCTCGAAGGCGGATGCGCCGGAGATCGACGGGTCGGTGTTCATCGATGACACGACGCTGAAACCCGGCGACATCGTGAGGACCAAGGTTCACGCCGGTGAACAGGTCGACCTGTGGGCCGAGGTCGTCAGCTAAGTCGATATTTTCTTCGATAACAACTAAGCTACTGGTTTTTCCGTGGTCGCGTGGGTCAGAGGCGGAAATGCCCGGCGCGAGCGGCTGCGCGAAAAACAAGAAACCAGACAAGGGCCAAACCCATGCATCGCTCCCTCATCGTCCTCCCTGCTGTTTTCGCTATCGCGCTAGGTGGCTGCATAGTCGGAGGCGGCATCGACGGCGAGCCATATTCGGACACGCCATATTCGGAATCGCAGCGGCACTCCTATGCAGGCTTCGACAAGGTCGATGTGTCGGCCGGGGTTGAGGCGGTAGTGTTGCAAGGTGCGTTCGACGTGAAAGCCGAGACCACGAAAGGCGAAGGATTCGACAATCTGATCGTGGAGGTGAAGGGCGATACGCTGCACATCACCCGCAAGTCCTCGCTGCTGAACTGGGGCGGCGAGCAGTATCGCGTGACAGTCTCGGCGCCAGCCTATTCCGCGCTTGGAGCGTCGTCGGGGTCGCGCCTCGAGGGCGCGAACCTCACGCTGAAGGATCTGAGCGTGGAGGTTTCTTCCGGCGCGAGCATGGAGCTGGGCGGCGCGTGCAATGCGCTCAATCTGGAGATTTCGTCTGGCGCGAATTTCGATGGCGAAGACCTGCGGTGTGCAACGGCAATGGTGGAGGCGTCCTCAGGCGCCAGCGTGGATGCGTTCGCCTCGCAGCTGGCGGATGGCGAGGCGTCTTCGGGCGCGAGTGTGACGTTCCACGGCCAGCCGAAACAGGTGCGCGAGGATACGTCCAGTGGCGGCTCGGTTCGGGCGCGCTGATCTGACCTCCAGACAAGCTCATCCCGCTCCGATGGGGACCGGAGCGGGATCCAGGGTGGCATTCGCCTCTTGTTTTGTAGATCGGGCGATCGGCCGGGCTGGGTGGTCCTGGGCCCCGCTACGCTGGCGGGACGAGCCTCCTGAGGCCTCTAACCCTTGGAGCTAGCGCCCCACGGGGTTGAGGATCATCACGCGCGCCTGGCGCGGAATGCCGAGTTCGGCGAATGACCAGGTCATGCGGCGGCCTTCGGGGACGAGCGCCTTGCAGTTGTCCTGACGCTCGCGGCGGAAGCCGACGTCGAATTCATCGTCGCCACGGTCGCGGACGACGAAGTCGAAGTCTCCCTTTTCGGTACATCCGTTGGAGCGGGTGCGGATTCCGCTGTGAAGGCGCCCACCATTCCGGGGAATAGGCGCCCGGGTATTCCGACAAATTGACGCCCACCCATTCCGATTAATTGGCGCCCACCCTGATTTGAGGGGTGAGGAGGCCAAAA
>Ga0247831_1001327_pt1 | contig 47200 bp, 38 predicted proteins | sample LaCruzMarch2015__9_FD_192406 | JGI IMG/M metagenome (GOLD analysis project Ga0247831, IMG submission 192406) | Freshwater microbial communities from meromictic Lake La Cruz, Castile-La Mancha, Spain - LaCruzMarch2015_1m | ecosystem: Environmental > Aquatic > Freshwater > Lake | place: Spain...
GGCAATGCGCACAATTCTGGTGGTGGTGGTGGTGCAAATTTTACAAATGGAGGAAAAGGCGGGTTTGAATATTACAATACACCAGGTTCGCCCAATATGTTTACGTATGGTATAGAGGGACTAGGCTTGGGGGCGCTTAGTTTCCCGGGGTTTAATAACTACAAATTTTTTCTGGGTGGCGGCGGCGGCGCAGGTCAAGGTAACGACAACAGAGGTTCATCTGGCGGTAATGGCGGCGGCATCGTTCTTGTTAAAGCAGCTTCCATTGTCGGCAACAACAACACCATCGCTTCCAATGGCCAAAACATAACCGGCCCAGGCGGCAATGACGTAAATGACGGCCAGGGCGGCGGTGGAGCCGGTGGAACAATTGTAATTGACTGCAAAAATTTCGACGGCAATCTGAGTCTACAGTCAAAAGGCGGTCGCGGAGGAGACTGCCTCTTCTTTGTTAACAGTCAAATCATCGGCCCGGGTGGTGGAGGCAGTGGTGGTTACGTACTCACTAATCCGCTTCCCGCAAATGTATCGGTTGAACTCAGTGGTGGTAAACACGGCATCGCCAACCAGGGCTTGGCCAACGGCTCCGAAGACGGCGGGGCGGGTATAAACACGAGTGTAAATGCGAATTTGTTTCTGGAAGGCAATGTATTGGCTTCTTTAATAGACTCCCTGGTGCTGGACATCATCATGCCCACTTGTGCCAATCCAAATGGTGGTCAAATTACCATAACCAACCCACTTGGGGCATTATACGGCATTAACGGTGGTACCTTACAACTGAACAATGCTTTTTCCAACCTGAGTGCTGGCACCTACACGATATTGGTTGCTGACGCCACTATTTGCGTAAAAGACACCACTGTTATTTTGGTCGAATTGGATTCTACACGCTTCACCCTCGACACCTTCTCCCTCTGCCCCAACGACACCCTCCTCCTCGGAAACCTCACCGTCACCCAGCCCGGTGTATACACCGACACGCTGGTGGGCAATCCGGGTTGCGACACCCTCGCCACCTACGTCGTCATCCGAACCAATCCGCCAACCAAAGATGAAATATACGGACTCTGCCCCGGCGATTCCATCCGCATCAACAACCAATGGTATACTCAGGGCGATACCACGTTTAGCTACACAGCCCCCGCCTCGTCTGGCTGCGACACCCTCGTCAATGTGTTCATCAACTACCTGCCCCTGCCCGAAACCACCAAGGCTATCTCCTTTTGTCCTGGCGATACCGTCTTTGTCGGCGGCAACCCTTACACCCAACCGGATACCCTGTACGACATCCTCCTGCCCGCTGCCACGGGTTGTGATACCCTGGCCACCTACATCCTCCAGCACCTGCCCCTGCCGAATAAAACAATCCAAATCGGATTCTGTCCGGGCGACTCGGTGCTCCTCAACGGACTGTGGTACACCGAAGCCGACACGACCGTGACCTACACGACCCCGGCAACCGTCGGCTGCGACACCATCGTGCACGCCGTGCTGACTTACCTGCCCCTGCCCGAAAAAACCATCGTGGTCGAATTCTGCCCCGGCGACACCATATACATAGCCGGTGAAGCTTACACACAGCCTGACACTGTTTTTGACATCCTTCTGCCAGCCACCTCCAGCGGCTGCGATACCTTGGCCACTTATGTGCTGATCTACCAGGTGCCCGGCCAACCCACAAGCCTTGCGCTCTTGTGCCCCACCAACATCAGCGTCGACCTGCCAGCAGGCGGGAGCGGCCCGGTCGTGACCTTCCCCGATCCTGTAGCCAATACCAACTGCCCCTGTCCGGGCATCGCCATTACTCAAACTCAGGGCCTTCCTTCCGGAAGTGTGTTCCCGCCCGGCGTCACCGACGTTTGTTTCGCCGCCCGGGATACCTGCGGCAACCAGGCTGATTGCTGCTTTACCATTACCGTGGACGAAGACGATGCCTGCGACGTCAAAACAATCGGCTGCGTGCGCTACGAACTCCTCAGCATTACCCGCGACGCGAAAGGCGACAAAACCTACCGCATCCGCATCACCAACTATTGCGCCGACGAATTAGTGCATGCCGCCATCCAGTTGCCCGACGGTGTCATTGCCAGGCGACCAACCAACGGTAGCTACTATACCGCTCCCGGCGGCAATCCATACCTGGTGCGCAACCCCAACGCTTCGCCACAGCACTCCATCCGCTTCAAAACCGCTGGCGCAGCCGGCATCAAAAACGGGGAGTCCGACGTGTTCCAATACACCCTGCCCGAGCAAGCGCAACCCGCATACATCCACGTAGTGACCCGCATTGCGCCTTCGCAATATTTCGGTGCACACCTCAATACCTTTTTCTGCCCGATTACCTACGAACCCAATCCGTGGGCGAAACCGGCAGATAAACCTGCACCTCGCGAACTGACCATTGCAGAAACATTCACTGCTGTGCACGTGTACCCAAACCCGGGAGATGGATTGTTTTACATTGACATTGCCGACTGGCCAGCCGAAACCATTCAGGCTAAGGTATTTAATGCCCAGGGGCAACTGGTACACGAAACCCAATTGGTTGGAAATGCCGAATCGCAAACCCTGCAATTGTCCGACAATTTACCCGAAGGGTTGTATTTCCTGCAGTTGCACGATCAAACGGGCAACAGCCAAACAACGAACTTAGTCAAGTTTTAGCCCAATGTAAACCGAACGTAAGTGATGCGCTTGCCATGTGCCAGGTGCATCACTTCGTATTTGGTTTTGAGCGCCAGCTCCTCAAACGCCAATGGCGCAGCGTAGATGTCGGGTGAATGGTACACCAGCGTGCAATCGGCCTCGGCCTCCACGGTTTTGAGTGTAAACTGATAAAAAGTGGGATCATCGTGTTTGACGTGTACCAATCCGCCAGGACGCAAAAATCGGCGATAAAGACCCAGAAATTCAGGTGAACTCAGCCGGCGGTTCGTTTTTGTGGGGTTCAAAAACGGATCGGGAAACGTAATCCAAATTTCGTCTACTTCCCCGGGCGCAAAAAAACGATCAACGACCTCCACGCGGGTGCGCACAAAAGCCACATTGTGCAGGTGTTCGTCCAAGGCCTCTTTGGCACCTTTCCAAAGGCGGTTGCCTTTTATATCTATCCCGATAAAATTGCGCTCGGGGAACTGCAGGGCCAGCCCCACCGTGTATTCACCCGCCCCGCAAGCCAGTTCCAGTGTAATCGGACGGTCATTGTGAAAATAGTCGGCTGCCCAGCGCCCGGCCCAGTCTACCGGTTGCAAGCCCACCCCTACCAGCGATGGTTGCTGCACATCGTAGCATTCAAACACATTCGGGAAAGCGCGGATATCGGCAAATTTTTGAAGTTTCTTCTTTCTGCTCATGTCTACCATACAAATTGGCCGCAAAAATAGCACACCGGACAGGTTCCGCAAGCAGATAGAATGGCAGTGCAAAGTTGCAGCACTCAACAATTGATTTACAATGACTTAACACGAAATAAACATCGTTGTTTTTTTTGCCGCATGCCTGACAATTGACCGTTCCTTTTTTTTGCCGTACCCGAAATGGCGTATACTTGCAGTGCCCCCCACAGATGGCCCCCGCCACGGTATATTAATCTTAGACGCCCCACCCATCATTAGCCTCGGTATGCATGCCCCTGGTTTTGTGTTGCACAAAGCCCCTGTATGTTATTGTTCAAACCCGTCAGTTCATATTTTCCCTTCACACTCAAACGTATTTACACATGGATTTCCAGCACCCCGCTGAAAACAGCACATCTCCACTCGAGCAATCGGCCGAGCACGAACACCACACTGCCCAACACGTATCCATCAAACCCACCATTACCCTGGAAGCACGCGCACGGCAAATCCTGCAAGACAAGGTCAACTACCGCCATACCCTCGACCTGCTCCTCAACGAAGGCGCGCTCAACGGCGAAAAAGTGTATCATTTCACCGGCCGCGACGGCTACGGCAAGGAAGTAGCCTGGGTTTTGCTCAACAGCGAAGGTGTCGAAGTGGCCTCCTTTGTGCACATGAACACCCCCACACCGACGGCAACACCCACCGTTGAAACCGAAACACCCGCAGTCATAGAGGTGTCGGCAGCGGTAGTAGACGAATCGGTTCCACAGGCCACCGCAGAAGTACCCACACACGTAGAAGTGGCTTTACCCACCCAGACCGACGAAGCGCTGCCGCCCGCAGACTCCGCCGAGGCGCTCCATGAAGAAAACGCAGCATCAGCCGAACCAGCACAAGTGCACGTGCACATCACCGTGGTGCAGTCTGAGAACGCAACCGACATGCCAGAGGTGAACGTAGATGTGCAATTGCCAGAAACGACAATAGAAGTGGATGTTGAAAACCAACAGGTAGAAGTGGAGATCAATACACCACACATGGAGGTAGAAGTGGAAGCCGAAAACCAACAGGTGGAAGTGGAGATCGAAACGCCACACATGGAGGTAGAAGTAGAAGCTGAAAACCAGCAAGTGGAAGTGGAGATCGAAACGCCGAAAGCCACCATAATCGTAGACGTGGACATGTCACAGGATGTTGACATGACCGAGCCGATGTTTGACGACGACCTGTTCATGTACGAAGACACGCTCAACGAGGACTATCCACATTTGGGGGCCATCATCGAAGAAGAACACCCGTCGCCAAATGCATCTACCCAACCCGTTGTGGTTACCCTTGACGCCGTAGGCATGGAAGACATCCGCCTGGAGTTGAACATGGAAACCGAGTACCTGTACGAGACGATGCATTCCAAGCTGCTCCGTTGCCGCCTGTACATTTTCAACCCTTTTCACCACATTGTTTTTCAGCAAATTACGCTGCAAAACACGGAAATCCGCAACCTCCAAAACGAATGCGCCGAAAACGCGCAATTGAAATTGTTGGTAGACAAGTCCCGCACCGTATTTGATCTCCAACCTCAACAAAGAGCTGTGCTTGATTTTGTAGCGGTCTTGCCACCCAACACTACCGAAAACTACCTTTTCTACGTGCGTTTTACCGTCAATGTGCTCATGCCGGTGAACACCGAAGGTTCGGCCAGTTTCCCGATTGAGTACTAATGCTGAAGGGAATAAGATTTAGGGGATGTTGGTTGGTTTGAAACCCCAACCTCCATCCCCTGATTCCGTATTCCGTATTCCGTATTCCGCATTTCCCTAAACCGGGTATTCCACAAAATTCCGCGGCGTTTCATACAGCCGCACGTGCAGGTCATACTGTGGGGGCAGATGTGCCCGGAGGATGTTCCAGATGACCACACAGATGTTTTCGGCGGTGGGGTTCAGGGTTCGGAACTCATCGGTGTCGACGTTCAGGTTTTTGTGGTCAAAGCGGTCTTCCACTTCCAGTCGAATGAGGTTGGCTAACCAACCGAGGTCGACCACCATACCCGTCTCGGGGTCAATGTTGCCCGAAACTTTGACCTCCAACTCATAATTGTGTCCATGGTAATTTGGGTTGTTGCACAGCCCAAACACCGCTTTGTTTTGCTCGTCACTCCAGCCCGGATGGTGCAGGCGGTGTGCGGCATTAAAGTGGGCTTTTCTGTAAACGGCTACTTTCATAAGGTTTAAACTGGTGCAGCGAAAAAATGTTTGGCTTTTTTTATGGCTATTCCTACACAGCACAGGTACAATGTATCGCATAATATCTACCTTTGCTTTGGCACATATATTATTCATGTGTCATTATTCACCCGTTTTGTGTAGCGTGTTTAAGTGAAGAGGTGATTGATTTTGCAGCATTTGCAGGTAAATAAATATTCATTGTGCGCGCGGCTGGATCATTGTGCCGCAGCACATAAAGGGGTGTAATCCACCCTGTTTGCATCTGGTTACACCAATTTAGCACGTCAATCTTCTTTTGGGGATGCACGATGTCGCTGTTGGTCAGATGGTTATACATACCTGTTCGACAAAGAGGCCTCGGCCTGCTGTCATCATGCCCTGCTGTCAATCCCTTGCCATTTAGCACCGACGGAACTGGTGGATGCTCAAAGCTATCGCTCTATATGCGTTTTGAAGCCATCATCGGTCAGGATCGTACCAAACAACTGCTTGCCCAAATGGCGTACCGGCAGCGTACGCCCCATGCGCTGCTGTTGTTAGGCCCAAGTGGTGCGGGCAGCCTTGGGCTGGCCTTGGCCATGGCGCAAATGTTGCAATGCGAACAACCCACCCCTGCCGATGCTTGCGGGGTGTGCAACGCCTGCACCAAAGCGGCCGCCAACATCCATCCCGACATCCATTTCTCGTATCCGACCATAGGCACCAACGCCGTTAGCACCGACTTTCTGCCGGCTTGGCGGGCGGCCATAGCCGAAGGGCCTTATTTCGACGCAAACGATTGGCTTCAACGCATCGGTGCCGAGAACAAACAGGGCAACATCAACAAGGAAGAATGCGTAGCCATTATGCGCAAACTGAGCCTACAGATTTTCGAAGGCCGCCGCAAAATCCTGCTGATGTGGCTCCCCGAGTACCTCGGCAAAGAAGGCAACCGATTGCTCAAGCTCATCGAAGAGCCGCCAGACAACACCGTTTTTCTGCTCGTGGCCGAAAACGCCGAACTCATTCTCAACACCATCTTGTCCAGATGCCAGTTGGTTAAAGTAGACTCGTTGCACGACGAAGAGATCGAACAGGCGCTGGTTGCCCATGCACACATGGCACCGGAACGTGCACGCGGCTTGGCCTTTTTGGCCGATGGCAATTATCACCGTGCCACCCAATTAGCAGAACAGGAAGGGAATGATGACGCCGCACTTTTTCTCGACTGGCTGCGCAAATGCTGGAAGGGCCACGGCGTCGAGCTGACCCGCCAGGCCGAAGTGCTGTCCCAATTGGGTCGCGAAAACCAAAAACAATTCATCTTGTATGCCCTTCATTTCTTGCGTGAACTGCTGGCGCTCACCGCAACCGGCCAAAGCAAGCTCCGGCTCCGCCCGGAAGAACTGGCTACGGCCCAAAACATGGCCAAAGTGCTCGACTGGAGCAAGATAAACGATATTTCCCGGCTACTAAACGACAAAATGTACCACATCGAACGCAACGCCAACCCTAAAATCCTTTTCCTCGACGCCGGTATTGCCCTGCACGGCATCATGACCTCAAAACCCCAGTCCTAATCTCCTCCACTCCTCAACTCCTCAACTCCTCCACATATATGGGATGCCTTGGATGCTCATGCTCAACCGATAAAGACAATGCCACCGGCTGCCGCTCAAACGGTGGTTGCGGAAGTGGTGGTTGCAATCGGCACAATACATATGACTGGATATCCGCGATGGGTATCCGCGATACACATACCTTCGACGTGGTAGAAGTCAGTTTTAAGAACGGCTCACACAAGGAGTTCTACAACAATCCGCCACACACCCGCGTGATGACCGGAGACAATGTGCTGGTGGAATGTGGTAGCGGCGGCTACGACCTGGGGGTAGTGACCCTCAGCGGCGAACTGGTGCGCCTGCAAATGAAACGCAAAAAAGTGCGTTCCGACGCCAAGCTGCTCACCGTCATACGCAAAGCACATGAACGCGATATGGAACGCCTCGATGAGGTGCGCCAGCAAGAACGCGACATCATGATCCGCGCAAGGGCCATCTCCAGAACACTCGACCTGAATATGAAAATTGGCGACGTCGAATTTCAAGGCGATGGACGAAAATGTACCTTTTACTATACGGCCGACGGACGTGTCGACTTCCGGGAGCTCATCCGGCATTTTGCCCGCGAATTCAAGGTCAAAATCGAAATGAGGCAGATCGGCGCACGCCAGGAGTCGGCCCGCATCGGCGGCATCGGCAACTGCGGGCGCGAACTCTGCTGCTCCACCTGGCTCTCCGAATTCAAAAGCGTGAACACCGCCGCCGCACGTTACCAAAACCTGGCAATCAATCAGACCAAGCTGTCGGGCATGTGTGGCCGACTCAAATGCTGCCTGAACTACGAGCTTGATACCTACGTAGAAGCACTGGATGATTTTCCGGACAAAGCAGAAAAATTCAAAACAACCCAGGGCCTGGCTATTTTGATCAAAACGGACGTGTTCAAACGGCTCATGTTTTATACCTACGCCGATAACAGGGGCAAATTCTACGCCCTGCATGTCGATCAGGTTTGGGAGGTGTTGGACATCATTAAAAAAGGGGAGCTTCCCTCAAGCCTTGAGGTCATACAGGCTCTCGCACTTCAGGCAGATGAACCCGAAGAAGCTGAACCAGACTACGAGAGCGTGGATAACGTCATTGAGCTGCCCATGGAACAACGCGCTAAAAAACGCAAAAAAAAGAAGAAAAAACGCGGCGACGGCCCGACAGCAGCCCAGGCTGTAGCAAAATCTGCCACAGCCAGCTCAGAGGCCGCCCGAAGCGCCAAACCACAGCCCCGTAAGCCGAATGATCGAAATCAGCCCCGCCCTGCCGGTGACCGACCCCCACAGCGACCAGCCAGTGAGCAGAAACAACAACAACGACCTGAACAAAAAAACAAACTAGAAAAACCACCTCAAGCCAAACAAAATCCGCCAGGCGCCAAACCAAATGAACCAACACCTTCTAACCCTGCCGAAAATCCTTCGGGCGGAGGCGGCAACAAACGCAGGCGCGACAAGCGTCGGCCAAATCGCGGCGGAAACAAACCACCAAACACGGATGCCTAATCGCCGCTTGGTTGTTGGCCGTCTGAATAAGCTGCCTTAACTTTGTGTTGCACATATAAAGGGTAATTACCCGATCCAAATTGACATGAAATACGACGTCACCGTCATCGGCTCCGGCCCGGGAGGCTATGTAGCCGCCATTCGCTGCGCACAATTAGGCTTCCAAACAGCCATCATCGAAAGAGACCCCGTACTGGGCGGCACCTGCCTCAACGTAGGCTGCATCCCTTCCAAGGCACTGCTCGACTCCTCCGAACATTACCACAATGCCAAAGAACGCTTCAAAACGCATGGGATTGACCTGTCTGGCCTAAAGGTCAACATGCCACAAATGATCAAACGCAAAAATGAAGTGGTGCAGGAAAACAATAAAGGCGTTGAGTTTTTAATGAAAAAAAACAAAATCGACGTCTACCACGGCCATGGCTCGTTTTCTACCAAAAACCTGATCAAAATAACCAGTTCCGACGGGGCTACCCAGGAAATTGAATCCGATAAGGTCATCATTGCCACCGGCAGCCGCCCCATTATGCCTGCCAATTTTAACATTGACCTCAAACGCGTCATCACCAGCACCGAAGCACTCAACATCGATAAGGTGCCCGCCAACATGCTCATCATCGGCGGCGGTGTCATCGGCCTCGAACTGGGCAGTGTGTATGCCCGATTGGGTACTGAAGTGCACGTGGTGGAATATATGGACCGCATCATTGCGGGCATGGACGTCGATTGCAGCCGCGAACTCCTCAAATCACTCAAAAACATCGGCATGCAGTTTCACCTCCGCCATGCCGTTACGGAAGTGACTCCCGGCAAAACCAAGGTGAGCGTCTCTGCCAAAAGCCGCGATGACGAATCCAAAATCCTTCATTGGGACGTCGACTATTGCCTCGTGGCCATTGGCCGCCAACCCTACACCGAATCGCTCGGCCTGGAAAACATCGGTCTCCAAACCGATGATAAAGGCCGAATTCCGGTAGACGAACACCTGCAGACGGCTGTGCCCGGCATCTATGCCGTAGGCGACGTGATCAAAGGTGCCATGCTGGCGCACAAAGCCGAAGAAGAAGGGGTGTTTGTCGCCGAGGTGATCGCTGGGCAAAAGCCGCACATCCACTATAAGCTGATCCCCAATGTGGTGTATACCTGGCCCGAAGTGGCCGGTGTCGGGTATACAGAAGACGAGCTCAAAGAAGCCGGTACCCCGTACAAAACCGGCAAGTTCCCCTTCCGGGCCCTCGGCCGCGCCCGCGCCAGCATGGACCTGGACGGCATGGTGAAAATCCTGGCACACAAAGAAACCGACGAAATCCTGGGCATGCACATCGTGGGTGCCCGTGCTGCCGACATGATCGGAGAAGGCGTAGCCCTCATGGAATACCGCGCCTCTGCCGAAGATGCCGCCCGCATGAGCCACGCCCACCCCACCTACATGGAAGCCATAAAAGAAGCAGCGTTGGCCGCTACAGAAAACAGACCGATCCATTTGTAAATGCGGTATTGTTTTCGGTAGCGGTAGATTACTCCACAGTACGCGGCCTGTTGCGGTCGCTCATGTTGTAATTGACTCCAATGCGAACAATGCGTTGTGGTTGCGGATTATACAGCAAATCTTCAGGCGTACCCGTGGCGTCTATGCCGGCATATTCCTGGTTAAACAGGTTTTGGACTTGCACGTAAATCAAAAACTGATCGCTGAGGTATAGCCGCGCCATCACGTCCCAGGTTCGGTACCGGGGATAGTCCCGCAACCGCTGCTGGCCATAAAAAGACTCATATACCACTGCTTTGCTGAGCATGCCCCGGTTGCGGAGGGTAGACAGTGTGAGCTGAAATTTACCTTGTCGCCACGATGCGCGCACCTGGGCCGTCCAGCCTGGCATGTTGCGCACGGCATCGGTCGGCGCTATGCCGTATCCAAACCATTCTTTGCCTCGCGTGTACTGAAACAGCACCTCCCCTTTAAAGGTGAGTATTTTTTCTTTACCGTTCAAGCTGAAGCCTCTCTTCAGGTCACGCAGCACAAATAATTGCTGGATGCCCCAGTTTTTCAGCGACAAACCAGGGGCTTGCGCGTACCCGTACAGCCAGGTTTGGTCAGCATCAGGATCTCGGATCAAATAGCCATTCCGGTTGAGGTTGTATGCTTGTTGGTAATATCCAAGGGTAGTAGACTCCAGCCAGAACAGCCGCAGGCGCACGCCCAATTCAGTCGCTTCAAGGCGCTCAACAGTATCATCGGTGTAAGAAGACCACAAATTGATGGCCTCTTGCCCTTCTATGAGCCGAAATCGGTTTATTGTTTCATACAACCCAGGGCGTTTAAACGATGAGGCCGCGTTGGCATAAACGCTCCAGCTGCTGTCTATATGGTATAAAACGCCCAGTCTTGGGGTAAATTGCGGACTGTTGGAAGACGAGAAATTAACTGCACCGCCTCCTGTGATCGAAAATTGTTTGTACCGCCATTGCAGCTGTGCAAACAAATTGGCGTCAATGTCGCCTGTAAGCTGGGGTGCAAATGGCTTGTCTACGCCAGTGGGCGATTCTCCGAATATGGGCACATCCACGGGCCGGAGTTGGTACCCGATGACGGGATACACAAAACTGACGTTGGTCTGGCCGCCAAAATCCAGAAAAACATTATTCCATATCGCGGTTTGGAAATGTATATCGGCCCGGGTATCCAATCCATTTGCTACTGTGTGCCGTTGGCCAGAGGCAAGTTGGTTAAAAATAGTTCTGCGCAGTTCGGGCAGGTCTTGCGCCGCCGTTAAAGGCGCTTGCACATAGTATGCGGCGGCACTGAGCTGGTCAAATACGAGCGTGCTGGTAGATGCGTCGTCTACCCGGTAATTCACTGCAGAAAAAGTATAAAATGCCCTGCGGCGTTTACGGGCCCGTTCAAAACCAAAGGAGAACGTTTCAATGCGCTCACCCAGCCGGTTAGAGGGGTTGCTGTAAGACACGGCTACGGGGTTGAGCCCGACGGCCGTATGCTCAAACCGGGCCATGCGGTTGTAGTTGAACGTGAGTCCACGCCATTTAAAAGCAAAACCAAAAAGCCTGCTTTCGTGCCCAATGGGCGAGGGCGAAGAGCCATCCGGCGGAAAAACAGGCAGGTAATTCGGATTTTCCTGGTATACAGCGCTGCCAATGCCAAAGGGTGTGTAATAATCCGGATTGTATAAATCCTCGTCGTAAAAAGTATTGATCTTTTCGCGTACGGTGCTGCTTCCGTAAATGCTATAGCGAAATATGTTTTTGTCCCGACCCAATTTTCCGCCAAAACTCAAGTCTAACCCGTTGTATCCATTGTTTCCAAAATTGAGTTCGGCCCGGGTAAAAATGGGCCTTTCTGTTTCTTTCAGTATGATGTTGACGACACCGGCAAAAGCTTCATTGCCCCAAACAGCAGAGGCTGGCCCAAAGTAAATTTCGATGCGCTCGGCTTGCCTGATGGGTAATTGTGCACCTATGGGCGCACCCAACGCGCCGGAGGGTTTTACCGGCACATCGTTTATCAGGATGCGCATATACTGATTGCCCGACAAGCCGCGCACCATAAAGGTCTCGCCTTCCAGCGTATTGCCTGGTTGTGAAACCCGAATGCCGGGCACCGATTTTAGCACGTCGACAAGGGTAACAAACCCGTTGGCAAGGATATCCTCTTCTGTGACCACCCAAACGGTAAATGGCAAATTATTTACATTTTCCGTACTTCGTGTGGCGCTTCGCACATAGGTGATTTGTGCGTCCGGGTCTAAAGTATCTATGTCTTTCGACCCCATGCGCTGCATTTGGAGCAACACACTGGTGTCGCGCTGCGCATGCAGCATCACAGGCACACAGGCTACTATGAGCAGGACAATAAAACAACAACGCCGTATGATTACATTAGGCTCCATTGGCAGTATCTTCCGGGTTTTCCTCATCCAAGTGGTAGGTCCACCGCTGAATTATTTTAAATTTACCCAAAAACGTGCGGGCAAGCACGCGTAAAACCGTATAAACGGGGATGCCCAGGATCATACCCAATACCCCGCCCACCTGGGCAGCGGCCAAGGTCACCAAAAATATTTCGAGGGGATGCGCCCTTACACTTTTGGAAAAAATATACGGCCCCAAAATATTATTGTCGATAAACTGCACCGCTGAGAAAGTGGCGATTACTTTTACTAACTGTATGCCCAACTGATCAATTGGTAAATCAAGGTTGGACGAAATGGTGATGAAACAGCCAAAAACGTTGCCGATGATGGGCCCAATGTAGGGAATGATGTTAAATATCCCGCCAAAAGCGCCAATCAACACAGCGTTTTTCACGCCTAATACCCACAGCAACGCCATGATCATCAAACTAAAGGAAAACAACTGTACGATTAAGCCCCCAAAATATCGGGTAAGTACCTCACTTGATTCCCTCACCGCCTGGCGCACTTTATCCTCATATTCATTGGGCACAAAAGCAAACAGAATGCCCAGAAACAAGGTGCTGTCTTGCAGGAAAAAAAACAGGATAAAGGTGATGGCCACAAAGGCAATCACCAGATCGCCCGCCGTAGAAATGAACGTGCCCAGCACATCCCCCAACTGCTCGGGGCCAAACCAGTTCAGGAGGGTTTCCTGAATTTTGTCGGCCAATGATTCGCCTTCTTTGAGCAGACCATATACGTGCAAATCCTCATCAAAAGTGGCAAAAGGCTCTTGCAGCTTGGTACTGATGCCACCAAAATCAACCGCCATGATGTTGCGGGCCTGTTGTACAATGCTGGGCACAAACAGCCACAAAATGCCCAAAAGAAATATGTAAAAAGTTAAGATGGTCAAAATGGCCGCACCAGCCGAGCCCAAGCGCCAGTTTCGGAAACGGATGCGCCGCTTGTATAAAATCATCAATGGACGGCCAAGCATAGACATTACCCATGCAACCAGCACATACGCGACGATGTCCACAAAAAAATAACATAAGCCAGCCAGAATGGCCAGTCCAAGCATCCAAAAAATATTGCGTTGAAAAAAAGCGACCATAGGTTTAGTTTCGGATATCGGTTCCCCAGGCCAGTTTTTCGCGTATCGTGTTCAGGAAAGTGATGTCCTGCAACACCACGAGGCGGATAGGGAAATCATTTTTGCGCACAGCCAATTGTTGGGCCGCTGTAATCAATTCAAAACGAGAGTCTAATGAGCAAATGAAATTATCGGCACGGCCTTCAATTTCAAAAGAAATAACGGATTCGTCGGAAAGTACAATGGGGCGCACATTGAGGTTATGCGGTGCCACCGGGGTCAGCACAAAATTAGCCGAATCGGGCAAAATAACCGGACCGCCACAACTCAAGGAGTAACCGGTGCTGCCCGTTGGGGTAGCGATGATGATGCCGTCGGCCCAGTATGAATTGAGGTAGTCGCCGTTCAAAAATGTATGCACCGTGATCATAGACGAGGTGTCGCGTTTGAGCAACGTACAGTCGTTTAGCGAATAAGGCAGATCGCCAAACAACGGCGGATTGCTCTCCAAATACAGCGTAGTGCGCTCCTCTATGCGGTACTGCCCGCGCCGGAGGTTGCGTACCGCCTCCTCAATGTGCACTTTTTCTACACTCGCCAAAAAACCCATCCGCCCCAGGTTGATGCCCAATAAAGGAACACCCGAACCGCGCACCAGTAAAACAGCCTGTAACATGGTGCCATCGCCCCCCAACACCACCACAAAATCGATTCGGCGCGCTTTGAATTCGTGGTAACCATCAAAAGGCTGCACAGCAGCGTCAAGCCGTACATGCCCGTCAAGCGATTCCAGGTACGGGGTGTACACAAAAGTGCGTACACCTTCCGCACTCAGCACGTCAAACAGCGTCTGAATGGCGAGTAAATCCTTGTCTTTGTAAAGTTTTCCGAAAACGACAATTTGCATAAGGCAATCTGAACTAAAAATTTGCACCAAGGTAAGTACCTTCGTGCGTTTTTCGGTGCTTGCGAACCGTGCGAATCTTTTTATGGAAAATCCGTTTAGATCAATTGTTGAACATCCCTCTGTTCAACGCGTCATTTTGTGGTGGCAACAAGCGACCGCACCCGTTTGGGCATTCTTCGGCGCCATTTGGGCCCCTGTGCGCCGACTGCTGGATCCGGCATTTCAAGCATGGACTTGGTTGACCACTCCATTCTACCGCACGTGGGCATCTTTTTCCGGGCGTTTCCCCTGGCCAGCCTGGCTTCTGGGCTGGATCGGTACGTTCATGTGGTGGGGTTTACTTGCCCTCTTTGGACTCGTTTTTTTGGTCGGCTTCGGTGCGTTCGGGCACATCCCCAATCGAAATGAACTAAAAAACATTGAAACCGCTAACGCTACAGAGATTTATACCGCAGACAGCGTGCTCATCGGTAAGTACTACATCGAAAACCGCACCGCCATCGCTCTGGATAAGGTGTCGCCGCACATCATCAACGCACTCATCGCCACCGAAGACAAACGTTTTTTTGACCACAGCGGCATCGATCTGTACTCGTGGGCGCGTGTAGCGTACGGCATGGCCACCGGACAAGATTCGAAAGGCGGTGGCTCAACCCTCAGCCAGCAATTGGCCAAGAACCTGTACCCGCGCCAATCCCACAAAATTTTGGGCATTTACCTGGGCCCTGCCAGCCTCCTGATCAATAAAATTCGCGAATACATCATTTCCCTGCGCCTTGAGCGCATTTATTCAAAAGAAGAACTGCTCGGCTTGTACCTCAATACCGTGCCCTTTGGAGGCGAAGTGTTTGGCATCAGCGTAGCGTCTAAACATTATTTCAATAAAAAAGCCAAAGACCTCTCGCCAGACCAGGCGGCGATGCTCATCGGCATGCTCAAGGCCACTACGTACTACAACCCCACCCGAAATCCGGAAAATGCCCAAAAACGCCGAAATGTGGTGCTCCGGCAAATGGTAAACAATGGTCACCTCAGCGAAAATGAGTTCAGTGAACTGAGCAAAAAACCCGTCGGCGCCAAACGATACACCAACGACGGCAACAATGAAGGACTCGGCACCTATTTCCGCGAACACCTGCGCACCGACGTCATGCCCCAATTGCTGAAAAAACTTGGCAATGCGGAATCTACCACGTACAACCTCTACACCGACGGCCTGAAAATATACACCACCCTGCACTCCAAAATGCAGCAGTACGCAGAGGAAGCCGTAGATGAACACATGCTGAAACTGCAAAAACAGTTTGATCAGCACTGGAAAGGATATACCAAAGAAAAACCCTGGGGTGATGACAAGTGGATCGAGGAAACCATACGCCGCAGCGACCGTTGGACTACCCTTCGCGAAGGCGGCCTGGCCAACGACTCTATCCGCGCAAACTTCGAAAAACCAGTGCCCATGACCATTTTCTCCTGGAAAAATGGCGGCATTGAAGTGGATACCATCATGAAACCCATCGACAGTGTGCGGTACTATTACTGCCTGCTGAACTGCGGTTTTATGGCCATGGATCACCACAACGGTTTCGTCCGCGCATGGGTGGGGGGCACCAACTTCCGGCATTTCAAGTTTGACCACGTCAAAAGCAATCGGCAAGTGGGCTCTACTTTTAAGCCGATTGTGTACGCCGCTGCCCTTCAAGACAGCGTAAAGCCCTGCGATTATTTCTCCAATCACCTCGTCAAAATAATTGACTGGGAGCCCCACAACTACAACGACAACTACGGCGGGTGGTATTCTATGGCCGGCGGATTGCAAAAATCAGTTAACGTCATTGCGGCGCGCCTGATCGAACGGGTTGGCATACAAAAAACATTGGACCTGGCCCGCGCCATGGGCGTCACCTCTGACCTGCCAAGAGAGTTTGGCATCAGTTTGGGTGCCTGCGATATTTCCCTGTATGACATGGTTAAAGTATATGGCACTATTGGCAACAATGGCGTCAGGCCCGACCCGGTATTGGTCACCAAAGTGTTGAGCCGCTCCGGCACCGTGTTGTACGACTACAAAAAAGAGCTGGCCAAAAATCCAAAACTGGGGCCCCATGTGCAAGCGCTCAGCCCCGATCAGGCGGCAGTGATGCGAAAAATGATGCAAAACGTCATTGACAGAGGCACTGGCGAGCGTTTGCGCACCGGATACGGCCTCACCGCTGAGTTTGCCGGCAAAACCGGCACCACCCAAAACCAGGCCGACGGATGGTTCATTTGCTTCAATCCTACATTGGTCACCGGTTCATGGGTAGGCGGCGAAACACGTGCCGTACGTTTCCGCAGCATGGCCCTTGGGCAGGGTTCTGCCATGGCTTTGCCCATTGTGGGTGTTTTCTGGAGCAAATTAGGCCGCGACAAAAACCTGCGGCACCTGCTGTTTGAAAAATTTCCGGAACTGAAACCGGAAGTGCAGAACCTGTTCAGTTGCCCCAACTGGATCGGCATCCCTCCCGATGAATATTACTACTACCAACAAGATTCTGTCGTCTGGGATTCACTCCGCAGCCACAATTTCCGACCCTATGACGGATATGTGCCCCTCAATCCAACAACCGTAGAGCCGGTAATGGACGAACCAGCCAGCGGCGAAGGCGATATTCCGTCATCAGGCGGGCCGACGCCGAAGCCTGATCTGCCCAATCCGGCAGATGGCGTACCACCCAAACGCGACGAAACCATGGAAAAAATGTTGCCCTTCAAGCAGCCCGGCGGCGGCGGAAACCTGCCCAACGAGCCCTCGGGCGGCGGATAGTAAGCGTCAGCGTTCTTACCAAAGAATGCGCACCGTCTCAATTTTGCGTTCGCTGACCAACTCGAGGATGAATGTTTTGCCGTGGAGCTCCACCTGTACGCCTTGTTCCGGAATGGTTTGTGCCCCGGCCAACAGGTAACCGGATAGCGTGTGGTAGTCCCCTTCCGGCAATTGCAGGTTGGGATAGTGTTCGTTCAGGTAATCAATGCGGAGCCGCCCCGAAAAAAGATACTCTTGCTCCCCGACAGCCACTTCGATAAATTCTTCCTGGTCGTGCTCGTCGTCTATTTCCCCAAACAACTGTTCCAGCGCATCCTCCAGCGTAATCACGCCGGCAATGCTGCCGTACTCGTCCACCACACAGGCAATGCTGCGCCTCGATTTGATAAACCGCTGCAACACTTCGTCCACAGGCATGGTCTCGGGAACAAAAGCAATGGGCATCACCAGGCGGCGTATGCTGACGGGTTTGCCAAACATTTGCTGCACGTGGGCATAACCAAGTACCAGATCAAGCTCGCCTTCGGTAATTAATATTCTGGATAAACGGCTCTCTATAAACTGTTTGCGCAGTTCGTCTATCGATTCGGATACGTCTACGTGCACTATTTCGGGTCGGGGCGTCATGCAGTCGTTCACCCGCACTTGTTTGAGTTGAAGGGCGTTTTCCAGCAATTCTACCGATACCTCTTCTTCCTGCGGCCCCATGGCGTTTTGCTGCACAAAAAACTCCAGCAATGCCGCATCGCCCTCGCCTTCCACTTTGTGGTAAATACGGGCAAACAACAAACGGCGCGACAAGAGCACCACGCCAAACACGGCCACCAGTAAAAGCATGGGCGGCAACAAACCTTTACCAAACACAAAAAATAAAAATGGCATCACCGTTGCGCATACCAATGCGGTGGCGGCACTAAGTACCATAATGGCTGGCAGGCTGTGGCTGCCAATGTGTAAGGCCGATGCCAATCCGCGAAATCGGGATGTTGTATTTTCCATATCTTATTCCAATGCCTGATCCAATTGTCCTGATTTGATGTTGCCCTTTGGCGTCAATATGCGCCAATACGAAAAGTCCTGCTCTGCTTCCAGGCCAAAACCATACAATACCTCGCCGGGTTTACCCACCTTGACAAATTTTTCGGTGCGGATTTTTTGGGTCTTTTCGTCCCAAATCAACTCTTCTGTCTCTAAGTTTTCATTTTTTCGGGTGTGCACCACCACACTGTCGCGGGCGATCACTTGTCCAACTTCAGGGTATCGGAAAGCGGTTTTGGCGGTCAGTGTGCTGGATACGGTGCCTTGGGCGTCCAAAAATTCGAGCGTCACCCCTTGCAGAAATTCCTGCCTCGGATTTTCCCGTTCGGCAATGTTTAGCAGCTCAGGCGCCACGATGCGTACCCGTACGCGGGCGCTGTCGGAGTACAAAATCTCTACGGTTTTGACCAATTCCACCGCTGCATCATCACGGGTGAACACCTGCGGACGGTCATCGGCATGCGGTCCGCAGGCTGCTGTGCACAAACAGAAAAGTAAATAAGGGAAAAACCAATGTTGTCGATCAGGATCCATGTAAAAATTTGAACATCAAGCCATTAACCGGCTAAAAGCGAAGCGCAGCATCACCAGTGCGCCCACCACCACTACTAAAAGGACTTCCACCGGTAAACGCACAAATGCGACAATGTGCAGACGATCCAGGATGTACATCAGGATAAACACGGCAGCGATCATGGTCATGAGGCCCGACAAGCGCCCGAAACCAGGTATGGCCGAAAACGATGCGTTGCGCCCGATGATGCCTAACGTGAGCAGCATAGACCCGATGGGCAATACCTGTGCCAGTACATCGGCGTTCAGGATGTCCCTGCGGCCAAACATGAACTGGTACACGCTCAACGCCACGGCAAATATACCCGGTATGCACACGGCGTACACCAATACGGCGTACAGGTATTTCCAGGGCGTCTGCTCGCCCTCGCCACGGCCCAGCCAGCCGGCCAGCAAGGCGGTGAACGGAATCGCCAGGAAATACCCCAACGCAGGCAGCGGGTTGTTGCCCACGGAATCAATCAGTTCGCCAAGGGTCATGTAAATGGTTGTGGTTTGGGGCAAATATAAGCGGTTGTTGGGCAACCTGTTCCTTTTTGAGTGCAAGCGTTGTCAGTGCTTGATTCATTTGATGCCAGCCGTATTGAGAAATCCTTGCTGAAATGGTTGCAACATTACAAAAGTTGGACAATGGCATAAAATTTGCCTTTAATATCAGATCAGATTTTGTACGTGCCGGAACCTCCACCCGTTGACAAATTGGGTTCAATTTAACATTTGCCAAACAGCTGACATGAAAAAAGTTTACATTTTTGCCCTTTTTTCGGGGTTAATTCTCTTTTTTGCCTGTAAACACGACGCCATAATGTCCTCATTGGACGTGGATTTACTGGATTTGATCAGCAGCCGGGCCAAAACCGGTTCGCTCGATTATTTTATTTTGCCAGACAGCAAAGACTACCAGCACATCCCTCAGTCGCCGTCTAACCCACTTACGGCTGAAAAAGCAGCATTGGGAAAATTGTTGTTTCACGAACCGGCGTTCAGCGTGGAAGCCAAAACACCGGGCAGCATGATGACTTTCACTTGTGCATCATGCCACATTGTGGAGGCCGGATTCCGCCCCAACCGCGTACAAGGCATTGCAGACGGCGCGCTCGGATTCGGGCAAAACGGTGAGGGCCGGTTTAAGAACGGTAATTACACAGATGCGGAGTTGGATGCGCAAGGTGCACGTCCGTTGAGTATGCTCAACGTCGCTTATGTAACCAGTTCCATGTGGAACGGTTCCTTCGGCCACGAGGGCGTGAACGCCGGTACGGAAAGCCTTTGGGGAGTATTCGACCCGGGTACGGCGGTGAACAATGAACGATTGGGTTCTTTGGAGGGCCAAAACATTGAAGGCCTGAAGACCCACCGCATGTTGTACACGCGGGAGTTGGTGGAACAAAACGGCTATAAGGCCATGTTTGATGCTGCCTTTGCAGATGTTTCGGAAGAAGAGCGGTATACCCGCAAAACCGCCAGTTTTGCGATTTCGGCATACCTCCGCACTTTGATGTGCAACGAGGCGCCGTTCCAGCATTGGCTGAAAGGCAACACGGACGCCATGGCCGAAGAGCAAAAGCGGGGTGCTCTGCTGTTTTTTGGCAAAGCTGGTTGTTACCGCTGTCACAATGAACCGAATCTGGGTTCCATGACCTTCCATGCACTCGGTGTGCGCGATTTGTATGAAAACGGTGGTTTGAAAACCGACATCAACGACCGTCGCAACATGGGACGGGGTGGTTTTACCGGTCGCGATGAAGATATGTTTCGCTTCCGGGTGCCGCAACTGTACAATATGGCCGATTCCGGACCGTATTTCCACGGGAGCAGCAAAAAATCCTTGCGCGAGGTATTGGAGTATTTCAACAGTGGTGCAAAAGAGAATCCAAGGGTACCACAAAGCCAAATATCACCATACTTCCACCCCCTGAACCTCAGCGAGGAGGAGCTTAACGATCTGGAAGCGTTTATCCGCGAAGGTTTGCGCGATCCTGAATTGCTGCGCTACAAACCCGCCCAGGTATTGTCGGGTTTATGCTTCCCGAATAACGATTCTGTTTCCAAATCGGACATGGATTGCCAATAAGAAAGGCCTTTTGGGGCCGCGCTGTCGGTATTGCAGGTTGAGAAAACACTCCAGCTTCCTGTAAATATTTTTATTTTGCCCTGCGTTAGATCTGCAAAAAACAAGATCGAACAAGCGCCCATGACCGACAACCGCCCCGCGTATGAAGCCTTTTGCAACCAACACAATCTGCCGCTGCCGTTTCAGCCCTGGTGGTTAGATGCCGTGTGCATCCACGGCCATTGGAACGCCTGTGTGGCTCAAAACAAAGCCGGCCAGACCGTGGGGGTGATGCCGTACTATATGGTGCGCCGTTGGGGACTAAAAGCCATCGTGCAGCCACCGCACACGGCATACAGCGGACCCTGGGTGCTGCCGCTTGAACAGCAGGACGCTAAACGCTCCACGCACTACTCGCACGAACACAAAACGCTGCAAATACTGCTCGAACAGCTGCCCCGTACCGCCTATTTTCGCCAGCACTTTCACCCTGCATGCACCAACTGGCTTCCGTTCCACTGGGCTGGCTATCGCCAAACCACCAGATATACCTATCGTTTTAATCAAGTTCAACAGGTTGAAAATGAATGGAAATCGGCAATTCAAAAGAAAATTCAAAGAATTGAACAAAGTGTTCATATTGTTGAAAACGTAAATTTTGATTCCGCTTTTAACCTGATGACCCAGTCGCTGCTGCGCCAGGGCATCGGCACTAACGGAGTGAACGCTGCACTGCTCCGCTTGTACCAGGTTTTGCAGCAACGAGCACAAATAGTGTTGCTTGGCCTTGCCGAATCAGGCACCGATCGGATCGTAGCTGCGCAGGCATTGGCATTTAACCAAACAGAGGCTTCTTTTTTGTTTTCAGGCCAGGTCATTGAGCCCAGGCTGCCATACCTGAACTACCGGCTCCTGTACGAGTCGCTTCAGTGGTGCGCCCAAGGCGGGCTGCGGGCCGACCTGGAGGGCAGCATGCACGCCGGGGTGGAGCAGGTATTCCGCAGCATGGGTGCCGAACGAACGCCCTATTTTCAGGTCAGCCGCGTACCCAACCGATTGTTGGAGGCCGTGTTGACGGCCGCCGGCAAATTTTAGTTCGTTTCCCTACTCGTCCTACGACTATACTCGTAGGACGAATAAAATTTGGTTTCACATGAATATCCTTTACCAAGACGACCACTACATCGCCGTCAACAAACCCCCCAACCTGCTTGTACACCGGAGCCGACTGAGCGAAGACCGGGTGTTCTTGTTGCAGCTATTGCGCGACCACATCGGACAACGCGTTTATCCCGTCCACCGTTTAGACAGGGCGACTTCCGGGGTCATTGTGTTTGGCTTCACGCCAGAAGCGGCCGCGGCTTTGGTCGACCTGTTTACCCGGCATCAAGTCCAAAAAAATTACCTCGCCATCGTTCGGGGATATTTGCCGGAGCAGGGCGTGATTGACGCTCCGCTGCAAGACCTCGAAACCAATACAGGGCCCCAGACTGCCGTGACCACATACCGCAACCTGGGCCAAACCGACTTCCCGCATCCCATCGGAAAACGATACCCCAGCGCTCGATACAGCCTCCTCGACGTGACGCCCCAAACCGGCCGCCGCCAGCAAATTCGCAAACACTTATCGCACATCAGGCATCCGATTTTGGGCGACAAACAACACGGCGACGTGAAACACAACTCCTATTTCCGAGACCACTTTGGGCTGGAACGCCTGTTTTTGCATGCCCGCCACTTGCATTTTAACCACCCTTTTTCAGGTGCGCCCGTACACATCGGCGCTGCCCTCGACGAGCATTTTATCAAATGCCTTTCCATATTAAACTTTAATAATGTGCATATTTGACCAACAAGAACAGGTTTAAAGGGGGCCTGGTACGGCGTATATGGCGGCCTCATTGGCGCCTGGTGAAAAAAAGCGTAAGCGACCGGTACTTATCTTTTTTTATTGTCTGCTTGAAAAGTATCTTTGTCGTAAACTGGCACTGTGAAGACTCCGCTTTTTTCGAAATTGCTTCAAGCATGGGCACTGGCGCGTGCACAACAACAACCGGATGGCCACATCGAAGCCTTTTTGGCCAATCAGGCATCGCGCCGGCGCTTTTTAAAAACAAGCCTGCAAACCGGTTTGGTTGCCGGCCTCGGCGGCGCTCAAGCACTTTTTCCCGTTTACCAAGGTGCGTTTAAACCCAAAGTGGTCGTTGTGGGTGCAGGTTTGTCGGGCCTGACCGCAGCGCATTATTTGCGCAAAAAGGGGATTGACCCCATCGTGTATGAGTCCGACAAGCGCATGGGCGGCCGCATCAAATCCTCCCACCGGTTCGACAACGGCCAACTGTACACCGAACTCGGCGCTGAATTCATCAATTCCAACCACAAGGACATGTTTCGCCTTATCCGCGAACTGGGGCTGAAAAACAAGGTGCTGGATACCTTCGACGACAAACTCAACGGCCGCGAATGGCTTTACGTGCGCGGGCAAAAATACAGCCTGCTTGACTTGGTACAGGAGCTGAATGCCATTTACCCTCAAATCATTGCAGACAAAAGTCGCCTTCATATTCCTGATCAATCGGCTAAATTCGACCAAATTTCTATAGCCGATTACATAGACCGCATGCCCGTCAGTCTATGGGTTCAAAGCCTCCTCAACTCGGCCTTTACCGGCGAAAACGGGCTGGAAACCAGCGAACAAAGCGCCCTTATTTTCCTGACTACATTTGGTGCCAAAACCAATGCGTTTAACCCTTTTGGTGAAAGCGACGAACGATATAAAATCATCGGCGGCAACGAACAAATCATCACCGCGCTGGCACAAAAAGTGGACACAGACATCCGCTTCGAACACCGCCTGGAGAGCGTACTTGAAAACAGCAATGGGTCTGTCAGCCTCACCTTCAACCAGGGCGGCGGCCGCTTGCTGGAAGAAACCGCAGACGCCGTGATCCTCACGCTTCCGTTTACCATATTGCGGAACATCGACTTTGCGGTGAGCGTGTGCGACGAAAAATGCCAGGCCATTCAGGAACTCAGTTATGGTGCCAACACCAAATTTATCCTCGAAACCAAACAACGCATTTGGCGCGAGGCCGGCTCCTTAGGCTTTATGCTCAATGAGGTGGTACACAACGGCTGGGACAGCAGCCAATTGCAACACAACAACAGCGGTACTGGCACGTACACCGTATTCCTGGGTGGCGAGGAAGCCCAAAAAGCCGCGTTGGGCACCGAAGCCAGACAATTGTCGCGCTGCATGCCGGTGCTTAACCAGGCCTTTCCCGGGTTTGAAGGGGCCTGTACCGGTCAGAACCAATTGGTGTACTGGCCGGGCAATCCACACGTGTACGCCAGTTACTCCTGTTTCAGCATTGGCCAGATGACCCGTTTTGCAGGACAGGCTTTTGCACCTGTTGGCAACATCTTTTTTGCCGGAGAACATTGCAGCGACGATTTTTGGGGATACATGAACGGTGCAGCCGAAACCGGCCGTAAAGCCGCAGAGCTGGTGCTGAAAAAAGCACTCCGCCAATAATGACGCCTTTATAGTATTTTCGCGGCCATTTTTGTTCAACTGCACCTCAACATGATCCTTTCCGATAAAAAAATCCTGGAAGCCATAGACAAAGGAGAAATCCTCATCGAGCCTTTCCGCCGCGAATCCCTGGGCACCAACTCCTACGATGTGCACCTCGGCAAATACCTTGGCTTGTACCGCGACCGGGTGCTCGACGCCAAAAAACACAACACCATCGACATCCTGGAAATAACCGACGACGGTTTTGTGCTCCAGCCCGGCACCCTGTACCTCGGCGTCACGGAGGAGTACACCGAAACCCTGGGTACCGTACCGTTTTTGGAAGGCAAAAGCAGCATCGGTCGCTTGGGCATAGACATACACGCCACCGCCGGTAAAGGCGACGTGGGTTTTTCCAACAACTGGACCCTCGAAATCTCTTGTGTGCAACCCGTGCGGGTGTACGCGGGCATGCCCATCGGCCAATTGATCTATTTTACCGTTGACGGCGACATTGAAAATTACTACCACAAAAAGCAGAATGCCAAGTACAACCAGCGCACCGACAAGCCGGTGGAGAGCATGATGTGGCGCAATTTTTAAGGCCGTTTTAATATCGGGTCACTTACCTTTGCTTAGTACCTTCAACCAGAACTTAATGTAATCGCTTATGAAGCGCACTGCCGCCCCCGCCCTCCTGTTTATCGGGCTGGTTTTCTTTTCTTGCTGCCAAAACAATCAGCCGGTTGATGCTGCTTATCAGGCAAAAGCCGCCAATGCCGACATTCTTCACGCAGGCATCCGCCGCATCACCGAAATCATTCGGCACGACGTGTTTTCACCGCCTGTGGCCTCTCGCATTTATGCCTACTCTACTGTGGCCGCCTACGAAGCGCTGGTGCCCGGTTATCCCGAGGAGTACCAGTCGCTGGCTGGCCAACTCAACGGCCTCACCCCGACGCCCCAACCGGAAGGCGGCAAAACGTATTGCTTCCCCGTGGCCAGCGCCCGCGCACTCATGCACGTGGGCCGCGCACTCATTTTTTCTGAAAGTGACATGGACTCTTTGTCGGCCGACATGAAGGCCGACTTTGAACGCAGCGGGGTGCCCAAAGACGTGTTTGACCGCTCGGTAGCCTACGGCGATCAGGTAGCCAAACACATCCTTGCCTGGTCTAAATCTGACAATTACGCCCAGACGCGCAGCGCCGCAAAAGTCAGTGTGGATGTCAAAAACCCGGCTGCCTGGCAGAAAACACCCCCCAATTTTGAAGATGCGTTAGAGCCGTACTGGAACACCATCCGGCCCTGGGTCATGCAATCGGCCAACCAGTTTCCGGCCGATCCGCCGCTGCCGTTCAGCGAAGACAAAAACAGCCCCTTCTACAAAGCCGCGCTCGAAGTGTATGAAATCGGTAAAAACGCTACCGAAGATCAAAAATCAATCGGCTGGTACTGGGACGACAACCCGACGGCGACCGACGTAGCCGGCCACTTCATGATCAAACGCAAAAAAATAACCCCGGGGGGCCACTGGATGAACATCACCGCCGGCGTGTGCCGTGCGCAAAAAACCACCATGATGCAAACGGCCGACACCTATGTGCGCGTTGCCCTCAGCCTGGCCGATGGCTTCATTTCGTGCTGGAATGAAAAATACCGCGCCAACGTCATCCGCCCCGAAACCTACATCAACCGCAACATCGACCGCGACTGGCGGCCCATGATCGAAACGCCGCCCTTCCCCGAGCACACCAGCGGACACGCCACCATCTCGGCTGCCGCCGCCGCCACGCTCACCGCGCTGTATGGCGAACCCTTTGCATTTACCGACAGCACCGAGGTGATGTTCAACTTGCCCCCCCGCACCTTCAAGTCTTTTTCGGAAGCCGCACTGGAGGTAGCCGACAGCCGCCTGTACGGCGGCATCCACTACCGCCTCGGCAATGAAGCCGGTACGCGAAATGGCCAAAAAATTGGGGAGTTTGTGTCTAAGACCCTGAAAACCAAACGCGATTAGTGTAGACAGGATTGTCAATCCTGTCTAAAACCACATTATCAATCAAACGTACATCCCCCGCTTTAGCAGCAACACACACCACAATCTGGTCGGCATCGCCAACGTTTTCCACCGGCAGCAGCGTCGTGCCGTCCACCACCTCTACGTATTCGGGTACTAAGCCCGCCGACTGCAACTGTTCCATCGCCCAGACTCGCAGCGCACTGGCGTTAGATGTGGGCAGCCAGTCGCGGATTTCCTGCAACGTACGGTATATGATCGGGGCCGCTGCGCGCATGTCGGGCGTTAGGCGCACATTGCGGCTCGACAGGGCTAATCCATCGGGTTCTCTTCGGGTAGGCACCATCACCAAATGAACCGGGAGCCGGAGTTGCCGGATCATGTCGCGCACAATGCTCAGTTGTTGGTAATCTTTTTGGCCCATGTACAGGAAGTCTGGCTGCACAATGTGGAGCAAGCGGTGCACCACAGTGGCCATGCCCGCAAAATGTCCGGGCCGAAAAGCGCCCTCCATCGTTTTGTCCAAAGAGCCAAAATCGAGGTGCAGCGACACATCTTCACCAGGCGGGTACACGGCTTCCACATCGGGCATGTACACGGCGTCGCAGGGCGCATGGAGCAGCAACTCCAGGTCTTTACCCGGTGTGCGCGGGTATTTTTGGAGGTCGTTGGGGTCGTTAAACTGTGTGGGGTTTACAAAAATACTGACTACCGTGCGGTTCCCCTGTTGGGCCGACAGCCGCACGAGGTCCAGGTGCCCTTCGTGCAAAGCGCCCATAGTAGGAGCAAAACCAATGGACTGCCCGAAATTTTTTTCGGCACCAACCCAATCCTGAACATCCTCGTTTTTTTTAAAAACCAACATGGCGTTGTATTTGTGTGGTGCAAAAGTAACGCAGCACTTGTTCGAATGGTGCTAATTGGGCAGCCGATCGGCAAATTTGTCGCAACCTTCCTACCTTGACGGCTGTTTCGTATTCAAATCTTTCAATTTTATTTGAAAGTTAATGTTCCTCAAACCCTAATGCGGAAAGCATGTCTTTAGAGGCCATCAAACAGCCCATATCTGCCGAGTTAGACGTCTTTGAAAAAAGGTTCCGCGACAGCATGCGCAGCCACGTACCGCTGCTCGATAAAATCACCTGGTACATCGTCAAGCGAAAAGGAAAGCAAGTGCGCCCCATGTTGGTGCTGCTCAGCGCGCGTCTTTTTGGCCCCATCAACGAAGCGGCTTACACCGCCGCCGCCCTGGTTGAGCTGTTGCACACGGCTACTTTGGTGCACGATGATGTGGTAGACGACGCCAACGAGCGCCGCGGATTTTTCTCCATCAATGCCCTTTGGAAAAATAAAATTGCCGTGCTCGTTGGCGATTATCTGCTGTCGCAAGGCCTGCTGCTCAGCATCCGCGAAGGGCAAACGCGCCTCCTCGAGATCGTGAGCCGCGCCGTAAAAGAAATGGCCGAGGGCGAACTGCTGCAAATGGAAAAAGCGCGTCGGCTCGACATCCAGGAAGCGGTGTATTACGACATCATCCGCCAAAAAACGGCCTCCCTCATCGCCGCCGCATGCAGCGCTGGCGCAGCGGGCACCAGTTCCGACCCGCATGTGGTGGAACAAATGCGCCTTTTCGGCGAAAAAACAGGCATGGCCTTCCAGATCAAAGACGACCTGTTCGATTTTGGCGACGACTACATCGGCAAACCACTCGGCATAGACATCAAGGAAAAAAAGATGACCCTGCCGCTCATTTACACCATCGCGCACGCCGACCGGGCCACCCGCCGCCACATCCTCAACATTGTGCGCAACCACAGCAACGAACGCGACCGCGTAGCGGAAGTCATTCAATTGGTGCGCCAAAACGGCGGGTTGGATTACGCCCGCGAGGCCATGTACCGGTACCGACAGGAAGCATTGGACATCCTCCACCAAATGCCCGAATCGGAAGCCCGACAATCGTTGGCCGATCTGCTGGTGTTTGTCACAGAGCGCAGGTCATAAAATATACCAATCGGTGCCCGGCCGACTCATTGCTTTGGCGTGCTGTGAAACACAGTCAGGAAAACCAGAGCCATTTTCATCGCTGGCGTAATGTCTGCCGATAAGTCGTCCTGAATAGCCCAGTCTCTGGGGTCTTGTTCCGCAAAAGTGTACAGGTAAAATTGGCCGTACGTGGGGTCGTCTACCAGCCATTCGTCGAGCTGGTTTTTCCAGCGGCTGCCCAATTTGAGGGCAATGGCATTGTTGGTCACGCGCCACTCGGTGGGGTCGCCGTTCCACGAAGCGCGCATGGTGACCACTTCATTGTCGAACGTGCGCAGTTCCCATTGGGTTGGGTCGTCTTTCCAGGGCATGCGGATGGTGCCGCGCAGGTCGCCAAGTTGGAACTCCCACTCGCTGAAATCGTCGCGTAAATTGAGCCAACGCAATTTCATTTCCCCAAAAAGGGCTTCCGGCGGGTCTTCGCCTTCTTCGAGTGGCTCCTCCATTGGGGCATACACAAAGAGCTCCCACTCCACAAACGCATCGCCCCATCGCGTGCGCACGCTGGAGAGTTCCTGCCCGCTGGCGCACAGCGGGGCAAGTACCAAAAGCATCAGCAGAAAACGCACCATTACTTTTGGGCCTGTTTGAACATGCATAAAAAACAAGCCTTAGAAAGGCAGGTCATCTACATTGGCGGGTGCAGACGGAGGCGCGCCGGCGTCTTTCGGAAATGGATCAGCCGAGAAATACTCCTCGCCTGAAGGGGCCTTCGGCTGCGCCTGACCGGCAGCGGCGGCACTGCGCTCAATGCGCCAGGCATTCAGGTTGGTAAGGTACTTGCCGTTCCATTCGCGGCCGCGCAAGTCAAAAGACACCTTGATGAACTCGCCCTCGGTATAATCATCTAACAGCGGACAGCGGTCCTGCACCATCTGGAATTTGATCAGTTGTGGGTAATTGCCATCGGGAACTTCCAATACAAACTCGCGCGCCTGGAAGCTGGCCGATTTTTGTTCCGTAGGGAAGGTGCGGTAGAGTTTGCCTTCTACTTCAAATGCCATGTTGGGTGATGTTGGGTGATGAACAAATAAATGTGCTATGAAGACGCCGGGCTCATTTTTTCAGTTTAAAAAACGCTTCGTAATAACCCGGGCGGTTGCTCGACAGCACGTACTCAAATCGCTTGGACACGATGTACCGCTGTTGCGGCGCGTAAAGATAAACGTCTGGCACTTCATCGTGGATAATTTCCTGCGCTTTCCCGTACAATGTGTTGCGCATGGCCTCATCCGTGGTGGAACGGATCTGGTCAATCAACTGATCCAGTGCCGGATTGGCAATGCCTGCGCGGTTATCGCCTGCGGGCGACAGGCTTTTGGAGTGGTAATTCTGGTATAACTCTACCAGGCCCGGGTGCTGCGCGGCAGCCAATATGGCCGTTTGAAATTTACCGTCCCGGGTTTCAGCCGTCAGTTTGTTGAATTCTGTAACCGCCAACACCAGTTCCACGCCTGCCAGCCGCGCCGATTTGGTCAAACTCGCCGCCGTTTGTTCCGAAATAGTGGTGCTGCTGGTAGACATCAGCTGAAGCCGAAGGGGCGTTTTGACGCCTTTCAGCATTTTATCGGCTATGCCGTCGCCATCGGTGTCGCTCCACCCGGCAGCCTGCAACAGGCTTTTGGCTTCTTCCACGTTGTACTGATAGGGTGCAATGGTCTTGTTGTAATACGTTTTTTCGGGGTTGACGGGCCCGACAGTGCGCGCAGCCAAACCACCCATGACAGTGCCGGTGAGGTAATCGTAGTCTACCACATGCGCCAACGCCTGGCGCACTTTTTTATCGGCCAAAATCGGATCGCGCAAATTAAACATCCAGCGGGTGTACATGGCGCTCCAGCGGGTGCCGAAATCATATTGCTTCGTAAAAACAGGGTTTTTTTGCATGTCGATAAAACGCTCCGGATTGACGCTGAGCGCCACATCCAATTCGCCATTTTCCAGCATGTTTTTCAACGTAATATCGTCTTTGACCACTGTGTAAATCAACGTGTCGGGATATGCGCGCAGGTAAGGATTGGCTTTGGAGGCTGCATCGCCCCACCAGTTTTCTTTTTTGACGAGGTACAAGCCGTCGTTGCCAAAAAAACCGCCCAATTGATACGCGTTGCTTCCGGAAATGAACGCCGTTTCATTCGAAAAAGCGGGCTGTTTGAACGCCTCGGCAAAGGCAATCATGTTGGTGTCGGCTTTGCCCAGTTGTTCGGCTTTGGCCGTGTTCATCAAGTCCGATAACGCCACATTGGCCAAACGGCCATTCGGATCATAATGATAAGCCGGGTAAATGGGCGTCTGGCACATGCTTTCCAGCGCCAGCATGTAATACGGCTCGAAATATACACTGAACTTTTTGGGGTCGGTCGGGTCGATATCGAAAGCCCTCAACTGTTCAAAATAGCCGCGCCATACCTGGGTAGGCAGCAGCGGGTGAAACACCATTTTGAGCGTAAATTCAACATCGCGCGCCGTTACTGGCGTGCCGTTGTCCCAAGTGGCATTGGGTTGAATCGAAAAATCGCACACATATTGACCTTTGCGGGGGCCGTCTGTCAGCAGGCGCATCTCCGGAATGGCTGTAGCAAGCAGGGGCTCCAGTTCCAGCGTTTCCGGGTCAATGATGCCCAATGTTTGAAAAATATTAGCCGCCACGTAGCGGGAATACCCTGGCGAGGGCATGAAGGGATTCATGACCGGGGCGGCAGCTTCTATGCGGATGCGGACGGCATACCCGTCGGTTTTGGACGGTGCAGGCGAATTGGTACAAGCACACAGTCCCATGAGCAGGACACATACAAACAGGTTGCGTTGGCTTACGTTGTTCATCAGGAGGCCGTTTGTGGCGGTGAAATTTTCCGTAAATATAACAGCAATCTGGCAATGCGTTACAAAAAGCGCGACTTCCATTCCGGCTGGGGCATCAGGCAACTTTCCTGTTTGCCAAACCACCGGTAGCGGTTGCGGGCCACCCAGCGGTATACCCCGTTTCGGAGGCCTGCGGGCACAAAACGGAGCGCGGCCAACAGTTGCCAACCACCGCCCAGGCGACTAAGCACCTCCAGCGCGGCATCCGAGTGCGTATATGTTTTTTCCGGTGTACAGAGCACCACGCTGTCAAATGGTATTCCAGCCAAACCATGCGCTTGCAAGAGCGCTTGTCCTGCAGGACTTTGCAGCGCCGCAAACCGAAACAAGGCCTTGTGGTCGCGCAGCAACACCCACTGCACCGATGCATTGCAGAGGTTGCATTGGCCGTCAAATAACAATACCGGATGCTCGTTCATGCCTGTAAAACAAGCGGGGGAGCCCCTGTGTTTCGGGTTCGCCACGCGCCTGAAATTTTTTTTGCCGCTTGTCGCCAAAAAAGGGGTTCTTCGTAGTCCTTTTCACCGCCCTGTTTACCATGCCTACTGCATTAGTCATTGTCTTTGTTGGCATCACCATCTTTTTGTCGCACTACTTCAGTGCGTTGTTTCAGCGCACCAAAATACCCGACGTATTGTGGTTGTTTGCCATTGGACTGCTGCTGGGGCCTGTTTTTAATGTGGTGCGTCCGCAGGATTTTGGTGCCGTCGGGCCCGTTTTCACCACCATTACGCTGATTTTTATTTTGTTTGAAAGCGGCATTGATCAACGCCTCGAACCGCTGATTGAAGCCCTGGGTGGCACCGCCAAAATCACCACCTACAACTTTATCGGCACGTGCATCGTGGCTGGCGGCCTGGTGTACATCAACACCGACCTGGGATTTTTGCGCTCGCTGCTGTTGGGCAGCATTGTGGGGGGCACGTCTTCGGCGGTGGTCACCACGCTTGCGCCCATGTTGCCGGTCAAAAAACGCACCAAAACCATTTTGGTGCTCGAGGCGGCGTTCTCGGATGTATACACATTGGCGGTTCCGCTTACGTTGCTGGCGGCTTATCGCATCGGCAAAGTGGATGTGGCGTTTATGACCGGCCAAATGGTGGCGGCTTTCATCCTGGCGGCCCTGTTGGGTGTAGCGGCGGCCTTTTTTTGGAGCATTTTGCTCAACCGCATGCGAACCCTTCAAAATACCGTGTTTACCACCCCGGCTTTTGTGTTCATCATTTATGGCGTGGTGGAGGTGCTGAACTATTCGGGGCCCATAGCGGCCCTGGCGTTCGGGATTACCCTGGGCAACATCGACGTGTTGGGGCCACCCATCATGAAAAACATGATCTCGCGCAAACCCATTGCCCTGAACGAGTACGAACGGGCCTTTTTTTCCGAAACCGTGTTTTTGTTGCGCACGTTCTTTTTTGTGTACATCGGCATATCGGTGCGCTTGCAAGACTGGCACTGGATGGCGCTGGGTGGATTCGTCACCCTGGCGTTGTTTGTTGCCCGTGTGATCATCGTGCGCCTTTCGGTGCCGCGCGGCACTTCGGCCAATGATGCATCCTACATGGCGGTGATGTTGCCCAAGGGCCTGGGTGCCGCTGTATTGGCCTCCATTCCGGCCCAACAAGGGCTTCCCGGCGGCGAAATCATTCAATCGGTGGTGTTTTCCATCATTCTATGCTCCACACTCTTGGCCACTACTTTAACGTTTTTGTTGCAAAAAACCCGCTTGTACGACGTGTACATCTGGATGTTTACCGGATTTGGCCTGCCCGGAACACGTGAAAAGCTGCTGGCAGAAGATACGATACCCGACCCCTGATCGTTTTGGTGTACAAATGCCACAGTGCGCTTCGCATTTATTGACTTACCCGTACATGATGAACCCTTTCGCTTTTTTTCTCCCTTGTTTTCCGCAGAAAATATGCCTGTTGGCTGTGTGCATTTGCCTCGGCAGCGCAGTACTCGCCCAGCAAACAGCCCCGGCAGACACCACTAAAAAAATTCGGGTGGAATTGTCCATGTCGGCGGAGTATTTCCAGCGCGGCGATGCGTACCTGCAGAAACTGAAAGAAAACGTGCGCCTGCGCCAGGGGAATACCCTTGTGTACTGCGACACCGCTGTGCTCGACGATGCTCAAAACAAAGCGGTGCTACAAGGCGATGTGGTGTTTGAGCAAGGCGATTCCCTGCGTGCCTTTGGCGATTCGGCCGTGTATTTCGGCAATACGCGCGAAGTCGATCTGTACGGCAACGCCGTGCTGGTGCGCGGCGAACAAGAGCTGTACACCCAAAAACTGCACTACGACCTGGCCCAAAAAATTGCTACTTACCACAACGGCGCCACCCTCAGCAACGGCAAAAGCCAGCTCAGCAGCCAGCACGGCTATTACTACGTGGCGCAAAATCAAGTATACTTCCGCGGCGATGTGGTGGTCACCGACCCGGAGTACACATTGCGTTCCGACACCATGTCGTTCAACACCGTTACCCAAACCGTGCAATTCCTGGCCCCTACCCGCATCACGCAGCGCGACAGCCGCCTGTACACCGAGGGCGGATACTACGACCTGAAAAACAACAACGCCGTATTCGATAAAAATCCGCAATACGAACGGGAGCAACAGCGCGGCAGGGCTGAAGTGATTCGGTACAACGGGACCACCAAAACCTACCAACTGGAAGGGCAAGCCCACATCGTGGAACCCGAGCGCCTGGTAGAAGCCGACACCATTATTTACCACGCCGACACCGAGCAGGCGGTGCTCATCGGCCACGCGCATTACAAAGACAGCACGCAAGACATCACCGGCGCAGCCATTACCTACGACGGCCGCAACAAACGCTACCAGCTTGCCGGCCGTGGCCGGGTGAGCGATCCGCCCAACATCATAGACGCCAATACGCTCGATTTTAACGACGTGCTCGGCAATGGCTTGGCAGAGGGCGACGTCATCTGGCAGGATACGGCCGCCAAAACCATCTTGCTGGCCGCCCGCATCGACTACAACAAGCAATCCGATTTTATACAGGCTTACGGCGGGTTTGGCAATACGCGCCGCCCTTTGCTGAAATCGCTCCTTGATAACGATACCCTCTACCTCAGCGCCGATACGCTCACGGCTTATCGTCCGGACACGGCGTCGGACCACCGTTTGTTGCTCGCCTACCGCGACGTGCGCATTTTCAAGTCCGACATGCAGGCGCTTTGCGATTCGTTGTCGTACCACGGTGCCGATTCCATTTTTTGGCTCTTCAAAATTGACTCGCTCCCCATTGTGTGGTCCGACACCTCCCAGTTTACGGCCGACACCATCCTGATTGGCATGAAAAACAGCAAAATAGACCGAATTTGGCTGCGCCAGCATGCGTTTATGCTCAATTCGCCCGATGAGCAGTTGTTTAACCAGATCAAAGGGCGCGATTGCACGGCGTTTTTTCGGGACAACAAAATACAGGAAATGCTGGTGGAAGGCAATGCGCAGGCCTTGTATTACGCCCGAAACGAAGACGATGAATACGTGGGCGTCAATGAAACCTTTTGTGCAGAGATGCGGATGTTCTTTTCCGGCAACCAGGTAGACGGCATCCGCTTCTACACCGAGCCGTCTGGTAAATTTACGCCCATGGGCAAGGCCGGGTCCAAAAACCGAAAGCTGGAGGGCTTTTTTTGGGAAACCAGCCGTCGACCCAAGGGGGTGGACGATTTGTATTGACGGTTACGGGCCTTTCGGTTTGACCGCTTGATTTTTAGGCTTTGGGGTGTGGTTGGTTACAGGAACCTTTTTTACTTTTGTGGTGGATGGGGTTTTGTTGACTTTGGTAGTGTTTGGGTGGGTTATGAATATCAACAATACAAAAAGTACTACAAAAGTTTTGCATATTTGAGCGTTAGCCGCAATGACTGGGGACAATGCTAATCTGAAAAATTCTGTAAGAAACTAACTTTGACGACAAACGATATGAAACGACAAATTAGAAAATGGACTTTAGGGCTGACAGCAACAGGATTGTTGTGTTTCGTTTTTTTAGTTGGGATAGTTTTAAATCCTTCTTTACTTTATGCAAAAAAAACGACAGTTGGCAATTATACAATTTATCACAACACACCGCTTGACGAAAATTTTCTTCCACGGCTTGACAATGCGATGGAACTTTTAAAGACAAGTGAACTTTATGACCCGAATCTCAAACTTGATATTTGTTTGAACGATGGTTCGCTTTACCCAGCTCTGATGGTGAAATTAAGAGGACAAGCATTTGGTTGGGGTTTTTACGACAAAGTTGTTTTGATGGGTAACGCAAATTGCAAGGATAATTTTGTTGAAATCAATGGCTACAAGTGGAACTTGACACAACTACTTACACACGAAGAAATACATTGCTTGCAGTTTCATAAGTTCGGACTTTGGAAATCAAACCCAATTGCAAACCATCCGGATTGGAAATGGGAAGGATATCCAGAGTATGTTTCAAGGCGAAACGCAGACCAACTTGACTTGACAAAAAACATTGCAAGAGAAATTGCACAAGAAAATTTAGCCAAAGACGGCTGGGCAATAGGTTTTAGCGACAGCACAATTGCACCGAGAGATTATTACAACGCTTGGCTTCTCATTCAATATTGTCTTGACATAAAAAAAATGACATACGATAATCTATTGAAAGATACGATCAGTGAACAAACAACTACAACACAAATGATGAATTGGTTTGAAACACAAAAAATAAATTATTAACGAATGGAACGACACCACATCACAAGAATTGTAAATCGCTTCGTAGGAATAGTGCCACATGCATCTAACAGCACATTTGCAATAGGCGGGGTTTTCCCGCTTGAGCGGGACAGGCTGTGCTCTGCAGGCAGTTTTGTGGTAGCCGAAAGTTCAGTTCTCCGCATCAACATTTGTGGTGAAAATCGCCACCTTCGCCAACCCCGAAACCGTTATGCCTCATGCTATGACGACCGTGCTAACATCAAACTGACAGACAAAAAATATGACATTACCAGAAGAGCATTTTAAGGAAACCAAGCGACTAATCTCTTTAGTTGGCGACAAATTAATTGCTGAGTGGTTAATAAAAGAAGGCTACTATGCGGAACAATATGTTTTACCACCTTGCTTTAAAGTAGAAACATTTAAACTGAAAAGGAGAGCATACTTCAATGTAAAAACAGAAGGGACAAGAGTTGAATATAATGTTGCAACAGCAGACCTAATGAATGTTTCATTCCCTAAATCACAGCTGACAGAAAGGACTTTTGGAATTATTCACCCAAAAATATATCACGACATTGTATGGCATTTGAAAAACGAATGGCCCTTAATACTTGACCACATTTTTCACAAAGACATAAATATATTTTGCTACAGCTTTCCTATTCCAATTACTTCCAAAAATGAAACAGAACTTGGGGATTTAAGGGCAGGAAGAATGATTTATGAATTTATTGAAATGGCAGAAAACGACTTGGTTGCCGAAGCTCATAAATTCAAATACATTGTTAAGACAGACATAAAGAACTTCTATCCATCAATCTATACACACAGTATTTCTTGGGCTTTACACGGTAAGAAAGACGGAAGAAAAGACAGAAGCACTTATGCTTTGTTAGGTTCCAAACTTGACAAATTATTTCAAAGTGCAAATGATGGATGCACCAATGGACTTCCAATTGGTCCAGCAGTTTCAGATTTGGTTTCAGATTTACTCCTTGCAGCAGTTGACAGAGAGACATCAAGGGAATTGAAAAAAAAGAGTATCAAGTTTATTGGCGTTAGATTTAAAGACGACTATAGATTTCTTTGCAATTCCAAAACTGATGCGGAAACGATTATTAAAACATTGCAAGTCCAACTTCGACAATTCAACCTTAATCTGAGCGAAGGGAAATCAGATTTAAAGGAACTTCCAGAAGGATTATTTAGACCATGGACTTCAGACTATCACAAATTTTCCTTGCGTTACAAAAGAAAAGTTGGGTACAAAAAATTTGAAAACACTTTGCTTGCAGTTTTACAAATTGACAAGGCACATGGCGACACTGGTGTTATTGACAAATTTTTAAGCGAGTTGACAACCAAAAAATACAGCCTTAAACTTGTTCTTAAAGACAAAGACGTTTTGAAAACCTTTAGCCTATTATTACTTCTTAAACAAAGACGAGCAAAGGCATTTCCTCAGATACTTGCAATTATCGAATTAATCTTTGAGCAATTTAAAAAGGACAAAGAAATGATAGATAAAATGACAGCATCTATCAAAGACATTTTCATATCTAAACTTGACAACGAAACTGAAAATCAGTATGATTTGATTTGGTTGGCATATTTCATAAAGTCTAACGGACTTTTCACTTTCACATGGCCAAGAAAAGTAAATTCGGACTTACTAAAAGCAATGAAAGCTAACAATCAAACTTTCTTTCCCGACCCCGACTTTGACCTTTATTCGACAATCAAAAAGCCAAGTAAAAATATTCCACTGATTAAACATTTAGCAATATTTCCGAATGACAAACCATAACGATAAAGAAGCACGAAGGCATAATAGCACATTTGCAATAGGCGGGGTTTCGTCTCCGCTTGACAGTTTTGTGCTTGCAAAAAGTTCAGTTCTCCGCATAAACTTTTGTGCTGAAAAGCCCGCCCATCGCAAATCTGCAAACCGTTACTGGTAATTCTATGACAATAGTGCAAACCATAAACGACAGGACAAAAACAAACGACAACAGATGCAGAAATACGCAGTAAATCAACAATTAATTGAGACACTTTTAGCTTGGGTCAACTCTGGAGAAATTGCAATTCCAGAAATTCAAAGACCATTCGTTTGGGACAGTTCAAAAGTTCGTGACTTAATGGACAGCTTGTATCAAGGTTATCCAATCGGTTATGTTATCGCTTGGAGAAATCCTAACGTGCGACTGAAAGACGGCAGTTTAAGCGAAGGGAAGAAAATACTCATTGACGGACAACAACGTGTAACGGCTTTGGCAGCAGCTATACTCGGACAATATGTAGTCAACAAAACTTACGAGAGAGTAAAAATTAAAATTGCCTTTCACCCCACTGACGAAAGATTTGAAGTTCAAAACCCTGCAATTTTAAAAGACAAAACTTGGCTTCACGACATTTCTCAAGCAATTAACGGAGACCTTTTTGAAATAGCTGACCAATATTTTGAACTCAACCCAGACGTTGACAAAAAACAAGTTCGTAACGCCTTTTCAAACTTGATGAATATTCCGAAAAAACAAATCGGAATTATTGAGTTAGCGGCTGACTTGGACATTGAAACGGTTACAGAAATTTTCATCCGCATCAATTCAAAAGGTGTTGTGCTTAGTCAGGCGGACTTTGCAATGAGCAAAATTGCTTCCAACACAGATTACAATGGTAACGAATTACGCAAAGCCATTGACTACTTCTGCCATTTGTGCATTGCTCCCGAATTTTACAAGCATATTGTTGACAACGACAAGGAATTTTCAAAGACAGAGTTCTTTCAAAAAATGAAATGGCTTAAAACGGAGAACGAAGATTTATATGATCCCGACTATAACGACTTAATTCGTGTTGCGTTTACAACGCAATTCAACAGAGGGCGACTTTCCGACTTGGTGAGTTTACTATCAGGTAGAAACTTTGAAACCCGAACTTATGAGGACACCATTGCAGAAGCATCTTTTGCAAATCTTAAAACAGGCGTTAATAATTTCATCAACGAAACAAATTTTAAACGCTTTTTGATGATAATTAAATCCGCAGGATTTATTTCGCCAAAACTTATCCGTTCACAAAACGCAATCAATTTTGCTTACATTGTTTACCTCAAACTAAAAGAGTTAGGCGTTAATTCAGTTGCCATTGAAAGCTATGTAAGGCGTTGGTTAGTTTACGGCATCTTGACAGGTCGTTATTCAGGTTCGCCAGAGAGTGCATTTGACTTTGACATCAAACAAATTTCACAGAAACCGTTTGACGAATACCTAAAAGAAAAAGAAGAAGGCGAACTTTCAGACGCATTTTGGAACGCTTCACTTCCACAGAGTTTAGACACTTCTGTTGCAAGTAGCCCATACTTCCACGTTTTTTTAGCAGCACAAGTAAAGGCAAACGACAGAGGATTTTTGTCAAAGGACGTTTTGGTTGGTGACCTCATTTCACTGCGTGGCGACATTCATCATTTGTTTCCAAAGGACTATTTAAAAAAGAACGGACTGGACAGAAGCAAATACAACCAAATTGCCAACTATGTTTATATGCAGTCAGAGATTAACATCAAGGTCGGCAACAAACCGCCAAAGGACTACTTTGAAGTTATCACAACACAAATGCAGGACAATAACAAACAAGTAAGCGGACTTTCAACTCAACAAGAACTTTTTGACAACTTGCATATGAACGCTGTGCCGACAGGCATTATGCAAATGAGCATTGACGACTACAACGACTTCTTGACTGCAAGACGAAAACTTATGTCAACAAAAATCAAAGAATATTATCACTCACTATGACGGACGAAAGAAGAACTACCGGTAACACGGGTTTGGCAAAAGTGGCGCTTCAGTACTCCACAGACACATTTGTGGTTAATCAAACATTGGTTCTACGCATCAACATTTGTGGTGAAAATCGCCACCTTCGCTAAGCCCGAAACCGTTACGCGCAAAGGGAGTCGCCCGCAAAAACAGTAGTGCTTAACCCCAAAGTTCATCTCCCCGCAGTTACGCTTGACGATACAACGACAACCAACAACAAATGAAAATAATCAACTGGAACGTTGGACGACCAAGCAAAAACAAGTCTAAACTTATCCTCAACAAGTTGGACGAGTTGAGCGGGGACATCGTCATCTTAACCGAGACCAATTCAAGCATAACTCCACGAGGCAATGACAACGTGGTTGCAACCAACCACCAACCGCACGACTTTGACGGTGATTTAAAGGTTCCATACAAGCCAGACGAAAACAGAACATCCATTTGGACGAAGTATCCAGTAACAAAAACATACAAAACCTATGACGGCTTTACATCCGTGTGTGCCGACATCGCAACACCACACGGACAATTAATGGTTTACGCAACAATCATTGGCGTTTTCAACGGTCTTCGACCACGCTTTCATCACGACCTGCAAGGTCAGCTTTTAGACTTTGACGCAATCTTTCCCGGCAAGCAAGTTGCCCTCATTGGGGACTACAACATTATATTCACCGGACGAGCTTACCCAAGCCACGCTGCAAGGCAAACGCTCAACCAAGCTTTTGAAAAACACAATTTAACCAACCTCACAGGCACAATTCTTAATGCCGTTGACCACATTGCAATCAGCAACGACTTCATAAAAAACAAAACGGTAGCCCTCGACACCTGGAATGTAGACAAGAAACTCAGCGACCACATCGGGTTTGCCACGACAATAACAGTTTGATAGACAACAAACCAAAAGTTATTACATGAGCATCCTGAACAACAGGACTGCAATTAGAAATACGTTCACCAAGAGAATTTGAAAAATATGAAGACGACTGAAAAAACATTTGACGCTGTAAAATTTATGCGTCAACAACGAGACAAATTAAGTGAGCAATTGTCCAAAATGACAAAAGAAGAAATTTTGGAGTACTTTAAGAAACGTAAAACACAGATGACTATAAAGCCCGGCGCATAACAGGCCCTTTGCTTGCGCGAGCAAAGGGATGCCGGCAGCCATATTGAAAGTCTCTGCAGCCAAACAGGTAATCTCCGGTTCATTGAAGTGAAGGGCAGAAGAAAAGATGCCACTACGGTTACACTGGAATAATGAAATAGATTTTTTGCGGAAAGTACCGAATTGTGGTACCTTTCGCAAAATTTCACGCTTATAATGGCATATCAAAATGACATATCAATCAACCAATGGCTGGACAAATTGCTGGCAAAGGGAGCCTATGGCTTTTCAAAAGAGACTTTGCAGCAGGATATTCCGGACTACACTGATGTTGCTGTTAAAAGAGCATTGAGCCGATTAAGTACCAAAGGGAAAATTATATCGCTATATAAAGGCTATTACCTGATTATCCCACCCCAACACACTTCCAAAGGCATTCTACCGCCAGCTTTGTATTTGGATGCTTTCATGAAATACTTGCAGCGACCCTATTACGTGGCGCTGCTCAGCGCTGCGGCCTTTCATGGTGCATCGCACCAGCAGCCGCAGGAATACTTTGTGATGACTGAATTTCCTGTTCTGCGCCCAACCCAAAAAAAAGGGCAGAAAGTCAATTACATCAGCATCAAAGAAATTCCGGATGCGCTGGTTGAGAAAAGGAAAACAGAAGCAGGCTATTTAAATATTTCCAATGCGGCCCTCACCGCTTGTGATTTGGTACAATTTGAAAAACGGGTGGGTGGCCTCAACCGGGTGGCAACCGTACTGAATGAATTAACAGAAATCATCAAAGGCTCAGATTTTTCGCCTATGCTTTTAACCCATGTGCATGTAACCACACTGCAACGGTTGGGCTACCTGATGGAGACCGCTTGCTTCAATCAGGAATTGGCGGATATTTTATTTAAAGCTGCGAAAAAAGAAAACCTGAGTTTATTCCGGATTCCATTAAAGGCATCCAAAGAGATTAAAGGCTTTTCTTCCGATAACCGCTGGAAGGTAATTGTGAACACCGAAATTGAAATTGACGAATGATACCGCAGGCATACATAACCGAGTGGAGCCAGCAGGTGCCCTGGCAAACCAACGAACAGGTGGAACAAGACCTGGTGATTTGCCGTGCTTTGGCAGAAATCTTTTCTGATGAATGGCTGGCCAGCAGCCTTGCCTTTCGGGGTGGTACGGCACTGCATAAACTTTATCTACAACATCAACCACGGTATTCCGAGGATATAGACTTGGTGCAGGTACGTGTAGAACCCATCAAAGAAACAGTACAACGGCTGCAAGCTGCATTGGCATTTCTGGGTGAGTCATCAGTTAAGCCCCGCAGGGATGGGACACAGATCATTTGCCGTTTTGATTCTGAATTTCCTCCTTCTATCCGTTTGCGGTTAAAGGTAGAAGCCAATACGCGTGAACATTTTACGGTGCATGGTTTACAGCAATTTCCTTTTGAAGTAAAGTCTTCCTGGTTTGATGGAAGTTGCCAACTGACCACCTATCGTTTGGAAGAATTGTTGGGCACAAAACTTCGGGCATTGTACCAACGCAAAAAGGGCAGAGACCTCTATGACATATACATTGCCCTCACCCAAAAGCCGAATTTAGATATTGAAGCATTGCTGCATAGCTACCGGGAGTATATGAATTTCTCTGTGGAAAAGCCACCGACCCAACGGGAGTACATCCTGAATATGGAAGCGAAAATGAAAGACGCTGAATTTTTGGGCGACACCACTGCCTTGCTCAGGCCGGATGTGCCCTACAACCCACAGGAAGCCTACGATTTAGTAAGAACACAACTGATTGAACGTATTTGACATGACATACAACAAGAAACTTACAGAAGTAGCCATACCACTCGACATTATCAATGATGCCTCGGCTTACGATAAGATGCCGGGTATCGGGGCGCACTTCAATTGAAGCGTTGTGCTTCGCATCAAGTACATTGCAGGCAGACAGTTTTCGTCTCTGAAATCCCTCGCGCGCGCAAAGCGACAATGTGGTCTGCACCCCCTCAAACAGTCTTTTTTCGTATCTTTGACCGATTCAAAATGTATTATGCACGAAACCGGAGACAACCAGGCATTGAAAATTTTTACCAAATCGCAACAAGTCTACTGAAATAAGCATAATGAGTAAAGAGAACCAAGTAGAAGAAAATCTGATCGAGCAACTGAAAGGGCTGAAATACATCCATCGCCCCGACATAGTTGATAGAAAAACGCTTGAGCAAAACTTCAAAACAAAGTTTGAAGCGCTCCATCGTGTTCGCTTGTCTGACAACGAATTTTTAAGACTTAGAGAAGAAATCATTGAACCCGATGTGTTCAAAGCTTCCAAACGATTGCGTGAAAAACAATACTTCCAACGGGAAGACGGAACACCATTGCATTACACCTTGGTCAACAACAAAGACTGGTGCAAAAACGATTTTGAAGTCATAAGCCAGTTGCGCATCAACACCGAAAACAGCCATCAACGATACGACATCATTTTGCTGATCAACGGCTTGCCTGTGGTGCAAATCGAACTTAAAAAGGGAGACATTTCGCATAGAAATGCCATGCAGCAAATTGTGGACTACAAAAACGAACCAGGCAACGGTTACGGAAATACCCTGCTTTGCTATATGCAGTTGTTCATCGTGAGCAACGGCGGCAGAACGCTTTACTTCGCCAATAACAAGCATCAACATTTTGCTTTCCATGCCGATGAACAGTTTTTGCCTGTTTATGAATTGGCAGACATAGACAATAAGAAAATAAACGGGCTTTATGGTTTTACGGAAAAATTCCTGACCAAATGCACGCTCGGTAGCATGATCAGCAAGTATATGGTGCTCGTAGAAAGTGAACAGAAATTGCTCGTCATGCGGCCGTATCAAATTTATGCGGTGAAGGCAATTGTAGATTGCATCCAACAAAACCGTGGAAACGGTTATATATGGCACACCACAGGAAGCGGCAAAACCTTGACTTCTTTCAAAGCGTCTACCCTCCTGAAAGACAATGCCGACATTGAAAAATGTTTGTTTGTGGTAGACCGAAAAGACCTTGACCGGCAAACCCGTGAGGAATTCAATAAATTTCAGGAAGGCAGCGTGGAAGAAAACACCAATACCGAAACTTTGGTAAGGCGTTTGCTGTCTACCGATTATGCCGATAAGGTTATTGTTACCACCATTCAGAAATTAGGATTGGCTTTGGATGGCACAAACAAAAAAAACTACAAAGAACGATTGGAGCCACTGCGCAACAAACGAATGGTTTTCATTTTTGACGAGTGCCACCGTTCGCAGTTTGGAGAAAACCACAAAGCGATAAAAGCGTTTTTCCCCAACGCGCAATTATTTGGTTTTACAGGCACACCCATCTTTGATCAAAACGCCACGTATCAAATAAGAGAAGGCGAAGAGGCATCCTGTAAAACCACAGAAGATATTTTTGAAAAGAAACTACACGCTTACACCATCACACACGCCATTGACGATAAAAATGTATTGCGTTTTCACATCGATTATTTCAAAGGCAAAGGAACGCAAAACCCAAAGCCAGGAGAAGCGATTGCCCAACAGGCCGTAGTAGAAGCCATCTTGGGAAAACACGATGCAGCCACCAATTCAAGGCGGTTCAATGCCGTTTTGGCAACCGCTTCTATCAACAACGCCATCGAGTATTATCAGTTATTCAAAGAAATCCAGAAAAAGAAAAAAGCTGAAAATCCTGACTATGTGCCTTTAAACATTGCTTGTGTGTTTTCGCCACCGGCCGAAGGCAACAGCGACATTCAACAGATTCAAGAAGATTTAACACAAGAAAAAGAGGACAACAAACAAAATCCCGAAGAAAAGAAAGCGGCACTCAAAACCATCATTGCCGACTACAACGAGCAATACGGCACAAGCCACGAGATTTATCTTTTCGACCTGTATTACCAGGATGTGCAAAGACGCATCAAAGACCAGAAATACAGCAACAAAGACTATCCGCACAAAAATAAAATTGACATTACCATCGTGGTAGATATGTTGCTCACAGGGTTTGACAGCAAATACCTGAACACGTTGTATGTGGACAAAAACCTGAAATACCACGGATTGATTCAGGCTTTTTCACGAACCAACCGTGTGCTGAACGATACCAAGCCTTATGGCAACATTTTGGATTTCCGTTCGCAACAGGATGCCGTTAACCAGGCCATTGCCCTGTTTTCAGGCGAAAACTACGAACGGGCCAAGGAGATTTGGATGGTGGACCCTGCCCCGGTGGTGATGGACAAATACAAAAAAGCCGTAGAGCAGTTGGGTGTATTTATGCAGGAGCATAATTTGGTGAATGAGCCACAGGCGGTTTATAACATCAGGGGCGATGCTGCCCGAATTGCTTTTGTAAAAAATTTCAAAGAGGTACAACGACTCAAAACGCAGCTTGACCAATACACCGACATCAATGAAGAACAACAGGCTTTGATTGAAGCCATTCTGCCCGCGGATAGCTTTTGGGGGTTCCGAAGCGCATACATTGAAACGGCCAAGGCGTTTAAAATACGACAAGAACAAGAAGGTGATGATGCCCCTGAGGAATTGAAGCAACTGGATTTTGAATTTGTGCTCTTTGCTTCTGCCGTGATTGATTACGATTACATCATGAACCTGATTGCCGACAGCACCCAACAAAAACCTGCCAGGCAAAAAATGACCAAAGCACAGGTGATCAGCTTGCTGAGTGCCAATGCCAACCTGATGGACGAGCAGGAAGATTTAACGGAGTACATCAATGGGTTGGACTGGAACAGCGGTCAAGATGCAGCAGCGCTACGCAAAGGGTACGACACCTTTAAAGATGACAAATACAACAAAGAACTGGCCGCCATGGCTCACCAACACGGCTTGCAAACCGCAGCACTGAAAACCTTTGTAGAAAAGATACTCAGCCGAATGATTTTTGACGGCGAGACACTGACCGACCTCCTGGAGCCCCTGGATTTGAGTTGGAAAGAACGCAGGGTAAAAGAACTGGCTTTGATGGCAGACTTGGTACCCCAATTAAAAAAATTAGCCCAAGGGCGTGAAATATCCGGATTAGCAGCGTATGAGTAAGCACGAAATCACACCGATAAGCCAACAGGAGTATGAGGCAATACTGCGACAAGCCGTCGCAGAAATCCGCACGGCCCGCACGACCATTGCGCTGAACGTGAATCGTGCTGCCAATGCCGTTTATTGGAATTTGGGCAAATTGCTTTCTGAAAAACAGTTGGAAGAAGGTTATGGCAGCGGCGTAGTGAAGCAATTGTCGGTCGACTTGAAAATGGAGTTCCCCGATATGGGGGTGTCGCCCCGCAATTTGTGGAATATGAAACGTTATTATGAGCGTTATCATGAGGCAGATACAAAACTGCTACAGTGCGTAGCAGTTTTGCCCTGGGGGCACAATCTGTTGTTGTTGGATAAAATACAATCACTTTCAGCAGTGGCGTTTTATGCCCAGGAAGCCTTTTCAAAAGGCTGGACAAGAGATTTGTTGCTCAATGCCATAAAGCTGAATACGTATGCTAACACACAAAAGCAAATAGCTGCCAACAATTTCAACCTGACACTACCTGAATTTCAGGCCGATTATGCCAACGAGGTATTTAAAAGCACCTACAATTTGGGCTTTCTGGGCATTACCGAACCGGTAAAAGAATTGGAACTGGAAAACAGGCTCATTGCTAAAATCAGAGCCTTTATACTCGAACTTGGAAAAGGATTTAGTTTTATTGGCAACCAATACCGGTTGGAATACAACCACAAGGAATACTTTGTGGACATGCTTTTCTTTCACCGGGGCTTGCAGGCATTGGTGGCTATTGAGCTAAAAATAGGCAGCTTTAAAGCTGAATATGCAGGCAAAATGAACCTATACCTCTCGCTGCTCGACCGCCAGGAAAAAGGAGCACACGAAAACCCATCCATTGGCATCATACTCTGTGCCGATCGAGACCACCTCGATGTGGAAATTGCCCTGCAAGACATCAACAAACCCATAGGCGT
>Ga0247831_1001334_pt1 | contig 47085 bp, 39 predicted proteins | sample LaCruzMarch2015__9_FD_192406 | JGI IMG/M metagenome (GOLD analysis project Ga0247831, IMG submission 192406) | Freshwater microbial communities from meromictic Lake La Cruz, Castile-La Mancha, Spain - LaCruzMarch2015_1m | ecosystem: Environmental > Aquatic > Freshwater > Lake | place: Spain...
ACAGTTCCAAATTAAAATCAGTTCTGGTTCAAATTGAAAACACCTCTCGCAAGCACGGCGGACTTTTATTTTTCACTCCATTTTCCCGACGGGATTTTTTAACAGCAGAAATCCCGCGATTGAAAGCCTACCGAGACTCAGTTATAGATAGCGCCTCCGATGCAAAGTGTTTTGCTCATCGCCTCGACTGTCATCCTGCTTGGCAGCCTCGGCTACACGCTCTTTCGCTTGAGCTCTGGACGCCTTCGTCCTGGGCGCACAAACCTTTCTGCCCTCATTATCGTCTTCATCTTGCTATCCGCAGATCTCTGGCTTCGCGGTCAGATTCAACGCTCCTGTCCAATCAATTCTCTTTTCGATGTGGTAGTCTTCACCGCCTGGTCCACGACACTGATCTACCTGCTTGTCGGCTCGGCCTACCGACTCTCCCTCCTCGGAGCATTTACAACGCCGCTGGTTTTGTTTCTGCTTTTGACAGCCGAGTTTGCCCCTTTGGACCGATCGCCGGCCATGAGGGCGATTCGCGATCCTTGGATTGAATTCCACGCATCGCTTTCCCTCATTGCCTATGGGGCCTTCGCCCTGGCGGGTCTGGCAGGGGTGATGTATCTGATCCAAGACCGACAGCTGAAAAAGCGGAAGGGTGGCACCTTGCTCTATCACCTACCCCCCATCACGGATTTGGGCATAGCAAATACCCGGCTCATCTGGCTTGGCTTGGCCCTCCTCACCATTGCCTTCGCGGCAGGATTTGTGAGTGGCATGCAGGTGAACACCATCAAATTTTGGACCTCTGCCACGATCTGGTTTGCTTACGCCCTCATGGTCGTGCTGCGCCAGATTCATACACTCGCACCGCGCCGAACCGCCACACTCTCTGTTGTGGCGCTCGCTTTTATTCTCATCACACTTCCGGCAATCCAGCACCTCTCGGCACCGAAATGACGATCCTGTGTGCTGGCATAAACCATCGGGATGCGGCTCTGGAAATCCGCGAGAAATTCGCCATTGGCGATCATGAGTTGGTGGAAACATTAAATCATCTGCGAGCCATTGAAGGCCTCTCGGGCGCGGTGGTTGTCTCGACCTGCAACCGCGTGGAACTCTACGCCTCGAGCATCACTCCGGCACCGGTCATGAATGCCATCCAGCAGTTTCTCAGGTCCCGCACAAGTGGCCTGGAAGCACCGTTTTTCACCAAGGATTCCCTCCCGAGCGTGAGGCACCTCTTTCGAGTGGCCAGCGGCTTGGATTCCATGGTGGTGGGCGAAACGGAAATCCTCGGCCAACTCAAGCAGGCCTACAGTGCGGCCGCCGGACATGGATCGACGAACGCACACCTGAACAAACTTTTTCAGCACGCCTTCCGTGTCGCAAAACAGGTCCGCACGGAAACAAACATCACACGCGGGGCGACCTCCGTGGGATCCGTAGCCGTCGACCTCGCGGGGAAAATTTTTGGCGATTTGGGTGGCCGCAAAGTCATGCTCCTTGGGGCCGGTGACACAAGCGAACGCGTCGCCCGCAGCCTTGTTTCGCGGGGAGTGCGCACCGTCATTGTGGCGAATAGAACCTTCGACCGCGCCGCCGCATTGGCGGATCAAATCGGTGGCCTAGCCGTGCATTTCGACCATTGGCACACCGCCTTCGACGAGGTGGACATCCTCATTTGCTCCACAGCGTCACCCCACCCCATCGTGACGCGTGAGAAGCTCGAACCCATCCTGCGTCGCCATAGCGAGCGTCCGCTCTTTATTATCGATCTGGCTGTGCCGCGTGATGTGGCTGCCTCGGTGAACGAACTCGATAATGTCTATCTCTACGACATCGATTCTATCGAAAAAATCGCCAACCAATCGCTCAACATCCGCCAAGCCGAGGTTGTGCGCTGCGAGGCGCTCATCGATACCCATGTGACCGATTTCATGCATTGGATGCGCAACCACCCTACTCCGACACTTTGAAAAAAATCATTCTCGGCACTCGGGGCAGCGACCTTGCTCTTGTTCAAACACGCGAAACGGCATCTCGACTCCGTATGGCATATCCGGGTCTGGAAATTGAGGAACGCATTATCAAGACCACAGGCGATAAGCGCCTTGATGTCAGCCTCAGCGCCCCCGGTTCACTCGACAAGGGACTCTTCACCAAGGAACTCGAAGAAGCCCTGCTGCGCGGCGAAATCCATGCCGCCGTCCACAGCTTGAAAGACCTCCCCACCGAACTCCCGCCGAAGCTCGTCGTGGGAGCCATCCTTGAGCGCGAGGAAGACTCCGACTGCCTGGCCTCGAAATACGACGGCGGTTGGCAGGGATTGCCGCTGGGGGCCATTGTCGCCACCTCCAGCCTGCGCCGCAAAAATCAACTCCGCCTTCTGCGCCCCGATCTCCAGACAGTGGAAATCCGAGGCAACATGGGCACACGCCTCCGCAAGCTCCTCGAGAGCGACACGCTCAGCGCTCTCATTCTGGCAAAAGCGGCGATCAATCGCCTCGGCCAGGGCCTCATTCCCGAAGGAATCCGGGTGACCGTGATCGAGGAAATGCTCCCCGCACCCGGCCAGGGTGCCATCGGCATCGAGTGCCTGGAGGACGATACCGAAACGCTCCGTATTCTGGCCGCCATCCACCACGAGGAGACCGCCCGCTGCGTGAATGCCGAGAGGGATTTTTTAAAGAACCTCGGCGGCGGATGCAGCCTCCCCCTCGGCACCCGTGCCATCATTAAAGACGGGAAAATCCACCTACGCGCCGCACTTTTTCAGAATGGCCGAGTCGAATGGCTCACGCCTTGACCCATCAAAAGCCCCACAACAAACACAACCATGCCCTGCCTCGACTATCCACTTGCCCAGCTCCAAACCTACACAGGCACAAACCCACGACCTGCCGATTTTGATGACTACTGGACCCGGGCTCTTGCCGAGTTGGATTCCATCGACCCCAAGCCCGAGTTGAAACGCTCCGACGCGCTGAAATCCCGCAACAGCGAGATTTTTGACCTCACCTTCACCAGCATCGGCGGGGCGCGAATCTATGCGAAGTATGCCCGCCCCAAGAAAGCCGCCACGCCGCACCCGGCGATTCTGGAATTCCACGGCTACACCGGCCACAGCGGCGAGTGGGCCGATAAACTCCGCTTCTCTGGCGAGGGAGTCGCCATCGCCGCCATGGACTGCCGTGGCCAAGGCGGCCGCAGCCAAGATTTGGGCGGCACGACAGGCAACACCCACCACGGCCACATCATTCGAGGCCTCTCCGATGGACCTGAGAAACTCCTCTTCCGCAGCATCTTTCTCGACACCGTCCAACTCGCTCGCGTCGTGGCCTCTTTTGACGAAGTCGATGCGACCCGCCTTGCAACCAACGGTGGGTCCCAAGGCGGGGCCCTCTCCATCGCCTGCGCCGCGCTCGAGCCCCGCATCACGCGCTGTGTCTCGCTCTACCCCTTCCTCTCCGACTACCTGCGCGTGTGGAATATGGACCTCTGCAAGGACGCCTACGCCGAATTGAAAACCTACATGAGGCATTTCGATCCCCTCTCCGAAGCGCGGGAGAAGATTTTTGAAACCCTCGGCTACATCGATGTCCACCACCTCGCCCCACGCATCACCGGCGAAGTCATCATGGCCCTCACACTCCAAGACGCCATCTGCCCGCCCTCCACCCAATTCGCCGTCTTCAACAACATCCGCTCCAAGAAAACCCCCTTCATCTACGAGGACTTCGGCCACGAAGGCCTGCCCCGCTTCGCCGACTCGGTGTTCGATTTTCTGACCTTTGCAAAGTAAGGAGCGATTCTCGGTTGGCACCGACACTCCAGCGGAGCACCTTGGCTTTTTCATCGAAAAAGAGATGAGAAGAGGTAATTTTAGGGTGGATTGTTTCGTTGAGGGGAATGGGGGGAGAGTTTGGCCTTGGAGCCTTCCCAGTCGTCGGAGATTTTCATGAGGATGGCAGAAGATCAGGCGCAGGCAACTTTCCGGACTGGGGAAGAACCCGTGTTTATTTGATTCTCTCGTTCGCACTTATCTCACCCGGAGACCGTCTAAATCGTGTTCAAGGGTCGATTTGAGGATCTTTCACAGCTTGCACAAACGGTGTCTATTCGTTGACGCGGCGTTCCAGCGCATTGGCTTGCCGCAGGACCGGATGACAGGGATATTTGATGGAATGTTTGCAAGAGTGCTACCTGACCAAGCCGCTGGGCGGATGCTGGATTACAGTGTTCCGGAGGCTATGCGGGCGGCGGTCGGGATTGGGTCGAGGGTGCGAGTGCCCGTGAGGACGCGGCTTCTCCCTGGGACGGTGATTGAAATTTTGGAGGAATCGGAATTCGCCAAGGTGCGGGACATTGCCGAGTTGCTGGATGAAAAACCCATGATCCGTCCATCGCTATTGGAATTGGCGCGTTGGATGAGTGACTACTACTGCTGTCCGCTCGAAACGGCCGTGCGCAGCGTTTTGCCAGTGGCGGTGAGGGATGGAAATGTCGGGGCCAAGAAGCAGAATGCGGTGCGGGCCGCGAGGGTTTTCACCGAGGAGGATTTTGAGGCGATCGCCCGCCGTGCCCCGCGTCAGGCGGATGCGCTTCGCGTGCTGACGCAGGAGCCCATCCTTGTCACCGAGGCGGCAACCAAGGCGGGTGTGCATGAAAGTGTCTTCCGCACCTTGGAAAAAAACGGCTTGGTTGTCATCGAGGCCTCGGTCATTTCCAGAAATCCCTACTCCGAACGCTTTGTGGCGGGTGCCGAGTTGACCTTGAATGCCGAGCAGGAGGCGGCGATGAAGGTTGTGGTCGAAACCATGGCCAAACCCGAGAAGCCAATTCTTCTCTTCGGCGTGACAGGTTCCGGGAAAACGGAAATCTATCTACGCGCCATCCGCCATGCGGTGGATACCGCTCGAACCGCTCTGGTGCTTGTCCCAGAGATCGCCCTCACACCCCAGACGGTGGAGCGTTTCAAGTCCCGCTTTGCCGAGATGCAGGACCAAATCGCCGTGCTGCACAGCCATCTCTCGGAAGGGGAACGCCACGACGAATGGCATAAAATCCACAATGGCACGGCGAGAATTGTGATTGGTGCCCGGAGCTCGATTTTTGCCCCGGTTGAAAACCCCGGGATCATCATCGTGGATGAAGAACATGAGAATTCCTACAAACAGGATGAGGCCCCGCGCTACAATGCCCGCGACATGGCCGTGCTCCGGGGCAAACAGGAAGGCGCCGCCGTCTTATTGGGAAGCGCAACGCCATCCCTCGAAAGCTGGCACAATGCCCAGTCGGGAAAATACCAGCTCGTGCGCCTCGACCAGCGGGTGGATGACAAAAGTATGCCAGTAGTGCGGATCACGGACCTGCGGCGGCCCACGAGGAATGATCCAGAGGGTGGCATTCTCTCCCGGGCGCTGCGGGAGGCTGTGGAAGGGCGGATGGCCAAGGGCGAACAGACGATTCTTTTTTTAAATCGCCGGGGGTTTTCGACCTCCATGATCTGCGAGGCCTGCGGCCATGTGTGCCAATGCCCGGACTGCAGTGTCTCGCTCACCTACCACCGTGCCGCAGAGCGGTTGATGTGTCACATTTGCGGCCACAGTAGCCGGGCGCCGAAGGTCTGCCCGAAATGCTCGGATCCGAAAATCCGATACGCGGGAACCGGCACGCAAAAGGTCGAGGAGGCCCTGAAGCGCATCTTCCCGAAGGCGCGCATCGCCCGCATGGATGCCGACTCCATGACCCGCAAGGAGGCCTACCGCGAGACGCTCGGAGCTTTCAAGGAAGGCCGCATCGACATCCTCCTCGGAACGCAAATGATCGCCAAGGGACTCCATTTTCCAAATGTCACGCTCGTGGGAATCGTCAATGCCGACCTTGGCCTGCACATCCCGGATTTCCGTGCGGGCGAGCGAACATTCCAACTCCTCACGCAGGTTGCGGGCCGCGCCGGGCGTGGAGAAATGGAAGGCGAGGTGTTTGTGCAGACTTTCACTCCCTTCAGCCCATCGATCCAGTTTGCGCGGCATCATGATTTCGAGGGGTTTATGGAACAGGAAATGGAATTCCGAAAACGCTTTGACTACCCGCCATTCGGCCGCATGGCGATGATCACGCTGCGCGGAGCCGTGCGCGAGCGTGTCGAGTTTTCAGCCCAAACGCTCTCGCGCAAGCTCAAAGCCGCCGCCCCCGCTGGCATCGTGGTCGGCGAAGGCGTGCCGGCACCCTTGGAAAAGGCGAAGACCTATTACCGTTTTCAAGTCTCCCTGCGGGGTCCCTCGTCGCTGAGACTCTCACGCCTTGCGAGAAGCACGCTGGACGCGCTGCCGATGCCGGAAGATGTTTTTGTCGCGGTGGACATCGATCCATTGCAGCTTATGTGAATTTTGAGATGAAGGTTCATCCGATTGTTTATTTCCTTTTCAAGTTCGTGGTGCGACTTGTGCTTTTGCTGATCTTCATCGGCCTACCGGCGGCTACCTACTATCAGAGCATCCGTGGGATAGGCTTCGGAGCCAAAGAAGCGCTCAGCAAGGCGCTGAGCAGTCCCACGCTCGAAGTCAGCATGGAACAGCTCTCGATCAATCCCTTCATGGGATTGGTGGCAAAGGGTGTTCAGGTGCGGGAACGCGGCAATGCCTCCAGGGTGCTTACCTCCATCAACCAAGTTGTCATATCGCTCAATCTCGGCGAACTCATGCTGCAGCGTGTGATTGTGAATAGTCTGTCACTCAGGAAGGCTGATGCATCGATACCGGTCTCGGAGTCACCAGATGGACCTCGCGCCTCCATCAAGGACATCAATGCTGAAATAGTCCTTCTCGGGGACAGTCTGCGCGTAAGCACCTTTGAAGCGGCGGTGGAAGGCATACGCGTGCGATTCACCGGAGAGGTTCAAAACCCCTTCGCATTTCAGTTGCCCGAGCCTGACAAAAAGCAGGGATCACCGGCAAAAAAGCCACCGTTTGAAAAAATCCTATCTCACCTTTCCAAGATATCCTTTTCAAAAGGGGAACCGCTCATTCAAGGCAGTTTTAAAATCGACGCCGCCCACCCCGAGTCGTTGGAAATCCCCGATCTTTCGGTGACCTGCGCGCAGATTGCCTGGAGGGGGATTTCGTTATCCGATCTCCAAATCCAAGGCGAATACACAGATGCCAGGCTTCGCGTGCCGGTGATCAAAATCAGTGACTCAACCGGCAACCTCCAAGCCTCAGGAGAATGGGAGCCAAGCTCAGGCAAAGCCAGGCTGTCCGTGCGCGCGAACCTGAACCCAGGGCCAATTCTGAGATCCCTTACGGATTCGAACCAAGATAAAAACGAAGTGCATTTTCGTGCGGCTCCCCAGTTTGAAGCCGAAGCCACGGCGGATTTCACACAAGCCCACGCAGGATTGCGCGTGATCGGGAATTTTCTGGCGCCGGGCGTCGCCTACAAGGGAGTCGAACTCCGCGAGGTTGGCTTTGGCTTTGCATGGGCGGATCAACGCCTTCATGTGAGGGACATTTCCTTCCAGGCCAAGAGAGGTGTCTTCAGCGGTAACCTGTGGATTGCACCCGACGACTACCGTCTGCAGGCCCACACGACGATTCCCCCGACGGACCTGAGCCCTTTGGTCGACGGACCTACGCGCGAGTTTTTGGATAAGATGGAAATTGCCGACCTGCCGGAGATCACCCTCTCGCTGCGCGCACCGAAAATGGATTTTGCAGCCATCAAGGGAACGGGCCACCTCAAACTCGGCCGCACCGCCATGCGCGGAGCATGGATCGACTCCGGCATCGCCAATCTCGAGATCGCCGACAGCTGTGTGAACTATAAAGACATCGTCATTATTACGGGGCCGGGCAAGGGCACGGGGGCATTTGCCTACGATGTCGGGCGTCAGGAAGTGCGTTTGGAAAACATCCGCTCCACTCTCATTCCCTACGAAGTGCTCATGTGGATCGATCCGAAGATCGCCAAGACGATCAGCCCCTATCGGTTTCGATCGAATCCAAATGTCACGGTGCAAGGCAAGGTCCACATGCGACTGGCGACGAAGAACAATTTGTCCATACAGGTCGAGTCACCTGCGGGCATGGACTATGATTTGCTCGGCAAGACACTTTCCTTCGGGAAAACCTCGGCAAAGGTTCTCGTGATCGGAAATAAAGTGGACGCCCGCGTCACTCGCGCACCGATCATGGGCGGAGAGGTGACACTCAACGCCGATGTTTCGATCGATCCCAAAGCACCGTTTTTTACGGCTGATGTGAAATTGGAGCGTGTGAATTTTTCCAAGCTCACAAAGTTGTATTTCAACTACGACGACTCGAAGGGCGTGGTCAGTGGAAAATACAATTTCAAAACAAAAATGGGGCAAGAAGAGCAAATGACAGGAAAGGGCAGCATCCGCATCGAAGACGGCAATGTGTTTGCGATTCCCACACTCGGCCCGTTCTCAAGCATCATAGGAGCGATTCTGCCCGGGGTGGCTTACAATACCGCTCGACTCGCCACGGCGGATTTCTCAGTTGCGAACAAGAAGGTCACCACCAAAAACATCGAGATCGTGGGGGGTGGCTTTTCGATGTTTGGAGATGGCGACATTTACTTTCTCACGGGCCAACTCGATATGGATATGCGGCTGAATGCCCAAGGTGTGCCTGGAATCCTCTTCTTTCCAGTGAGCAAACTTTTGGAATACCACTCGAACGGCACTTTTTCAGACCCAGGATGGTTACCGAAAATCATTCCGAGCATTCCAGCTTTTGGTGGAACGAAGAAATCCGACGACCGAAATCCATGAAGACAGCCAGACGAAATGCCGCAAAGGATTCCTACAAGCAACTCCGCTGCTTTTCATGGGAGCGGCTATGGGTGGAGCATGTGCCTGCATTCAACGCGGCAACTCCGCTTTCAGAAGCCAGAAATGCAGGACTGGTGCGGGCTGTGGGTGTTGTCTTTTCGGAGAGCGGTCGGCGTTCGCAGAAAGATGAAGTCGCTGCTTGGCTTCGCTCGCTTTTGCAGGACGCGGATGAAAAAATCCGCCGCTATGCCATGGCCGCCCTGCCGAAGATCGGTGCGGAATCCGCAGACGAGGAAGCACTGATTAACCTCCTCCGAAAAGCCAATCCACCGGAGAGGGAGAAGAAGTTCCTGGCCCGTGCGCTCGATAAAATCGGAGGCAAGGCTACACTGGAAATCGCAGACGAACTTCCTGGCCAGACCGCCCTGAAAGTCAAAGCCAGCGTGGCCAGGGAGGAGTCCCCCTCGGAAATACGCATGGATCAGGTGGTGGATGTCTTTTCAGGACTTCGGATTCACCTGCGCGGGCGCCGAGGACTTGAGGGATTTGTTCGCAAGGAACTGGAGTCCACAATGCCAGCGAGAAGACTCTTCGGGGTTGGGAGTTCTCAACCTGGTTTAGTCGAGATCGCGCCGCTCGGCCCATTCAGGATCTCGGATCTGCTAACCCTCCGTTGTTTTGGAACGCTTGGATTTGTTTTGGGAGCGATCCCGAAGCCGGATTCCGCTGAAATCGCCTCGCTCATTACGGCACCGCCAGCGCGCGCCCTTCTTCAAAAACTCACCAAGGGTGCGATTCGCTACCGCCTTGAATTTCCATCCCTCGGCCACCAGCGCAGCCTCGTGCGGGATATTGCCAACCGCGCTTATGCCTTGTGCCCGGATTTTCTCAACGATGCCCGGAGCGCTCCCTGGGCGGTCGAGATTCATCCGCACCGAGGCCGATTTACCGTGGAACTCCGCCCTCGCTTTTCGCCAGACCCCCGTTTTGCCTACCGCAGGCTTGATGTCCCAGCGGCCTCACATCCACCCCTCGCCGCCTGTATGGCGCGTCTGGCGGGAATCTCAGGCCATGATGTCGTATGGGATCCTTTTTGCGGTTCGGGTTTGGAGTTGATCGAACGCGGGTTTCTCGGCGGAGTGAGAAAACTTCTTGGGTCCGAACGCAGCGCGGCGGCGATCGATGTGGCAGAGTGCAATCTGGCGGCCTCGGGACTCCGCATGGCTTCAGAATTTTTCCACGGCGATTTTCGAAATGCGAGTCTTGCGCCGGGTTCCATAAGCCAGATCATCAGTAATCCTCCGATGGGCCGCCGGGTTCCAATCCCCGATCTTGAGGGCCTTATCCACGACCTCTTTGATATCGCCGCGAGGGTCCTTCAACCCGGAGGTGTGCTTGTTTTTGCAAATCCCCTTTCATCGCGCCCGTCTGATGCGCGACTCAAGCTGGACACCACTCAACGCATCGATCTCGGGGGGTTCGATGTCCACCTCGAGAAATTCATTAAAACCAACCGGTGAACCTGTTTCATTCTCCTCGAAAAATCCTCATTGCGGCCTGCATCGCGCTCCTCATTACCGATTTGGCAAAATCGCAGGATACCGGAAAAGCGAAGGTTTTTTATGCAATGGAAACATCATCCCTCGCGCAGAACAGGGTTCCCAACCCTGCCGTCGTCCGCCGCATGGTGGACAATCTGGTTTGCGCCGCCACAGGCAAATCTCACCCCGCTGCGGCGTGGGCGTCCCTTGTGAAGGCGAGCGACCGTATTGGAATGAAAGTCTCCGCCTCCGGGGGGGCTGTGAGCGGGACGCACCCGGCGGTGGTCAAAGCCGTGGCGGCTGGACTCATTTCGGCAGGCATCCAACCTTCAAATATCATCGTCTGGGATCGCAATCTGGCCGACCTTCTCGCTGCCGGTTACTCGCGCAACGACCCGCTCTACAAGTTGCGGTGGGTCGATACAGCCACGGGCTACGATAAGAAATCCCAAGTCACCGCGCCCGTCGTTGGCCGCCTGATCTGGGGGGACAGCGCCTTTGGCGACCGTGCGGGATCGCGCATGGAAGACATCCTTGCGGGCGGAGAGCAACTCAGCAGCACAAGCTTTTACGCAAAGGTCCTGAGCCAAGAGGTCGATAAGGTCATCAATGTCCCTTCCCTCACCGACAGTTTTCTGACGGGTGTGAATGGTGCGCTGGCCAATATGACACTTCCCAATCTCGACAACTGGCGGCGTTTTACACGCTCGCCAGACTTTGGCGATCCCTACCTGGCCGAGATTTATGCGGATGCCATGATCCACGACAAAGTTATTATCACGATCCTTGATGCCCTCGTGCTGCAATACGCCGGTGGACCCTTTCCCAATCCGGGATTCGCTATTGATCACCACACCCTCTTCGTGAGCCGCGACCCCGTGGCCGTCGATGCCACGGCCGTGCGACTGCTCAATGAAAACCGGATTCTTTCGCGACTCCCACCACTCGATAAAATGACGCTCTGGCTGCAGAGTGCCTCGGCAATCGATCTCGGCAAGAACAGCGAGGAGGATATCGAACTTATCCGCGTCGGGGCACGGCCGGAACCCCCTGCTCTTTTCAAGAATTCAGCTCCCCCGCCACCGGAGGCTCGCTGATTTTGAAAGCGGCAACATTTCAGGTTCCTTTCGCTCCCTTGCACATGCCCGATCTCTGGCAGCAGGATGCTGTGCGCCACCTCAAGAGCGGGGCGGATGTGATCATTGATGCCCCGACCGGTGCAGGAAAGACACGCGTCTTCGAGTTGTTTCTGAAAACGCCGGAAGCCGCCCGGCTCGGGCAGGCGGTCTACACGGTCCCGACCCGCGCGCTGGCGAATGACAAGTGGAGTGAATGGCGAGCGCTCGGTTGGAATGTTGGCATCGCCACGGGCGATATTGCAGAAAACCTCCAAGCCCCTGTCCTGGTGGCTACCCTGGAAACCCAGCGCGAGCGCATCCTAAGTGGGAATGCGCCGGACTTCCTCATTCTGGACGAATACCAGATGCTTGCGGATGCTCAGCGCGGCCTGAATTATGAAATGGCCATGGCTCTTCCACCGGTTTCCACCCGGCTCTTGCTCCTGAGCGGCAGTGTGCGGAATCCCTCGGATATCGCGGAGTGGCTGCGAAGACTCGGGCGCCGTGTGGAGTTGATTCAAGTCCAGGAACGACCCGTTCCGCTGGATCAGTTCCCGATTGAGAATCTCCCGCGCGTGCCCGACTCGGTGCATGGATTCTGGCCACGCGTCGCCGCAGCAGCGCTTCTGGCTGGACTCACACCGCTTTTGCTTTTTGCGCCCCGTCGCCGCGATGCGGAAAAAATGGCAACCCAGATCGCGGCGGCGCTTCCTGTGGACAGCCCAGTGCCGATGACACCGGGAGATCAAAACCTGCTTGGCCGCGACCTCGCGAGGCTCCTCCAACACCGCGTGGCATTTCACCACAGCGGACTCTCCTACTCTGCGCGGGCGGATTGGATCGAACCGCTTGGAAAGGCAGGAAAACTTCATGTGATCGTTGCCACCACCGGCCTTGCAGCGGGAATCAATTTTTCCGTTCGCTCCGTGATGGTCACCTCAACGAGCTACGGAGATGCCCGCTTTCAGAGAGAACTCCGGTCCGACGAATTGCTACAGATGTTTGGAAGAGCCGGTCGCAGAGGCCTCGATGAGCGTGGGTTTGTTCTCACGGCGCCCAATTTGCCGGGACTTCTCGACGCCGCCCCCCGCCAACTCCGCAGGGTGAATCAAATGGACTGGCCAACCTTGCTCCGCGTGATGGAGGCGGCCGCCGCTGAAGGACAAAACCCGCTGGCACGGGCCTCACTCGTTTGCGAAAGGCTTTTCAGCCGGCAAAAGATCGCCCCGGATTTGGCAAGCGCCTTGGGATCCTCCAAGTCAAGCGAGCGTCACGGACCGAGCCGGGTCGAGCTCCTTGGACCGGATGGTTGCTGGCATTCGCTCAAAAGCGCACGGGAGGAGACACGCCGCGTTGCCGAGTGCGTCACACTTCACAAGGAGCGATGGCTTCCGGCGCTGCGTGTTCCCAGCACGCTCCAGCTCCTTTCCTACGGCCGAGCGTGCAAGATTGCGGACGCACGGGGCTTCGCCTACGGAAAGGAAGTGCCAGTCGCACGCGCCGTGGACACGCTCTTTCAGCCGCTCCCCTGGATTCAAAAACTCCTCGGTCTGGGCAAGTCGGAGGCGTTCTCCGAAGCCGAACTGACCCGCGACATTATTCCCCTCCTCGCTTCCCAGTGGTCGCCTGGAAGTTTCGACAGCATTGCGCTGCACGGGTCGAATCTGATGGCCCGCCTGTCGCTGGCAAACATTCCTGTGAGCTCGGTCGTCATGGTTGACGGCGTCGTGCTCTTGAACCCGCCACGCCGAAGGGTGAGCGCCTTGCCAGCTGTGGACGAATCGAGCGTCTTCAATCCACCTGTGGGCTCGGCCGCGCACGCTTGGCGCAAGCTGGGCCTCGTTGACGAAACCTGCACACCCACGGCACGAGGGAGGCTTTTCAGTCGTTTCCAGAGCGGCGAGGGCCTGATGATTGCGGCAGCGCTGGAGGATCCGAAGTATCCGGTCGATGAGATTGTGGCACATCTCTCGAACCTGCGAGGTGGCGCGCGCTTTGTGGATTTTGCGGACGGAGCGAGTCAGCGCATGGCAGTGGTCGCGCGCGAAATTTACGGACATGTGGATCATGAGGGCTACCTCGAAGGCGGCCTGTGTCCTGGATTCGGTGAGGGAACCTGCGAGGCGCTATCCATGCACCGCAGCGGAGGAATGCGCTCGTTGGAAAAACAAACCGACGCCATCCGCAAAGGCGATATCGAGCGCGCCACGCTGGAGTGGAAGAGCCTGCTTCGACATATTGTTCACGCTGCGGATCCTGTCTTTCCGCGCTGGAACGAACTTCAGTCTGCAGCTCGGGCGACTCTGGAAAAGACAACCCTATAGCAATTCGGCCCACCTCTTGAATGCGGCCCGGGCGCTTTTTTCGAGAAGCGGCAAAACGTCATAAGCCTCCCGAATCAAAATCTCAGGCTCCACCCCGGAATCCACCAGATAATCCTGCGAATCCCATACCAACTCCTCGAAAAGAGAGGGCGTCATTTCGAGATGAAATTGGAATCCATAGCAGCTCCGCCCGTAGCGGAACGCCTGATGCGGCGTGAGCTCGGTCGATGCCAAGAGAACGCCACCAACGGGAATTTCAAAGATATCGCCGTGCCAATGCGTCGCGCCGAAAATTTCCGGCAACTCCCCTGCCAATAGATCTTTTCCAGCCTCCGCATTGCGTGTCACAGGAAAAAAACCAATCTCTTTGTGATCGGCGCGCCGCACCTCGGCGCCCAGCGCGCGCGCGACGAGTTGCCCCCCCAGACAGAGACCAAGGACCGGTTTTTGAGAGGCCAAAGCGGATCGCACCAGTGCGCACTCCCAATCAAGATACGGATACAAATCAGCTTCGTAGGCGCTCTGCCCGCCGCCACCGAGGACAAGGCCGTCAAATTCCGAGGCATTGAGCGGCAGGACTTCACCAGCGTAGGGATGAACAACACACAGCTCTGTCCCAAGTTCGCCAAGCACTTCGGCAAGAAGCCCCGGCTTGTCAACATCCCCATGCTGAATGAAGAGAACATTTTTCACGCTGAAAGGACACCATGACGGACTCTCGGGTGAAAACAAAAAAGGCGGACTCCAATCGTATTTCTGCATTGCCAAGCAGTGGGAGAATGGAAAAACTACGCCCCGTTCGTCCGGACTGCCGGCTCAACACTCAACACCATGCCCAAACTTTCAAGCCCTATGCCAAGTGTCACCGATGACGAAGTATCCGTGGATCCAGCGGACTACGCCCGCGCGAAAATCAACGCTTCCCTCACGGCAAAGCAGAAGATTGGTTTTCTCCGGGAAATGATCCGTATCCGGCGCTTCGAGCAGACTTCACTCAAGTATTACAACCAAGGCATGATGGGCGGATTTCTCCACCTTTATATCGGACAAGAGGCGGTCGCTGTCGGAACGGTCTCGCTCATGGGCAAAAACGACCATGTGATTACAGCCTACCGCGACCACGGCCACGCGCTCGCCGTGGGCATGGGCATGAATGAATGCATGGCGGAACTTTTCGGAAAAGCGACCGGTTGCTCGCGCGGCAAAGGCGGCTCGATGCACTTCTTCGCCCCCGACAAAAACTACTGGGGCGGGCATGGAATCGTCGGCGGACAGACACCACTGGGCCTGGGGCTTGCTTACGGGCTCAAATACAAAGGACTCAAGGGCTGTGCGCTTTGCTTCATGGGCGACGGAGCGGTCAACCAAGGCGCCTACCACGAATCCCTCAATCTTGCCGCACTCTGGAAGCTCCCGGTTGTTTATATTATCGAAAACAATAAATACTCGATGGGAACGACGCTTGAGCGTTCTTCAGCGATGAGAAATTGCCTCGCTGAGCGGGCAGACGGATACGGAATCGTGTGGGACATCGCCAACGGCGAGGACCTCTACGAAGTAAGGGCGAAGGCATCGAGCGCCATGCGCCGCGCTCATGAGCAATCCCTCCCGACCGTTCTCGAGGTCGATACCTACCGTTACTATGGACACTCGGTCGCCGATGCGAATGCCAAGAAATACCGTTCTCCGGAGGAAATCGATCGCTACAAGGCACATCATGACCCGATCAACCTCTGGAAGAAACGTCTCTTTGAAGAAGGCGTGCTCACGGAAACCGAAGCCGAGGCCATCGATGAGGCTGCGAAAGAGGAAGCCGATACGGCCGCTCAATTTGCCATCGATAGCGAGTCACCCGCTCCAGAAACGATTTTTGAGGACGTCTATTGGGAAGTGGACAATAAAACCGAAGCCGGTTCAACGGGTCGCCACTTTTTTAGCGAATAACACAACTGCCACCGCCCGCTTTTGGGCGCCTTCATTTCCTGACCGAAACGATTTTTTTAGAATAATCCACACCATGCCTCTGATCACCTATCGCAAAGCCCTCAACGACGCGCTCGCCGAGGAAATCATCCGCGACGAGAATGTCGTCATTATCGGAGAAGAAGTGGCCCAATACAACGGCGCCTACAAAGTCACTGAGGGACTTTGGCAACGCTTCGGCGACAAGCGCGTGGTGGATGCCCCGATCAGCGAAGCCGGCTTTATCGGCATGGGCGTAGGGGCTTCGATGCTGGGTATTCGCCCCGTGATGGAGCTCATGTTTTGGAGCTTCGCCTATGTGGCATGGGACCAGATCATCAACAACGCTGGCCAAGTCCGCTACATGAGCGGTGGACTCATCAATTGCCCGATTGTCATCCGCGGCCCTGCAAACGGGGGAACTAATGTGGGTGCAACCCACTCGCACACGCCGGAAAATTTCATTGCCAACACACCGGGCCTCAAAGTCGTGTGTCCAGCCACAGCCTATGACGCCAAGGGACTGATGAAGACAGCGATCCGGGACAACGATCCCGTGTGTTTCATGGAGAACACTCTTCTCTACGGCGAGACTTGGGAGGTTCCCGAGGAAGAATACCTGATCCCACTCGGCGTAGCTGATATCAAACGCCACGGCACGGATGTTTCCTTGATTGCCCACGGGCGTGCGGTGATCACAGCACTGAAGGCTGCCGAGATTCTTGCGGCTGAGCATGATATCAGCGCAGAGGTTCTTGACCTGCGTTCGATTCGCCCACTGGATGAAGAAGCCATTTTACAAACCGTCCGCAAAACGCACCGAGCGGTTCTGGTGGATGAGAACAAACCTTTCTGCGGTGTCTCGGCCCAAATCGCGGCAACCATTCAGGAGAAGGCCTTCGACGAGCTTGATGCCCCAGTCCAACGCGTGTGCTCACTGGATGCCCCCGCCATTTACTCGCCCGCCCTCGAAAGCCTGCAACTGCCCACAGTCGCCCGAATCATCGAAAAAGTTCTGCACATACGCTAAGACCCATTCCGAATATGAATCAAATCACCATGCCCAAACTGAGCGATACGATGCTCGAAGGGACACTCATCAAATGGCACAAAAAAGTCGGCGACAAAATCACCGTCGGAGATGTAATCGCTGATGTGGAAACCGACAAGGCCACCATGGAAATGGAGGCTTTTGATGAGGGGACGATCACAGAAATCATCGTTCCAGAGGGCGGAGTTGTTAAAGTCGGGCAGCCTTTGGCCAACCTTGAGGGCGGTAAAAAAAGCGCCGTCAAGTCGTCTGCTCCAGCGGCCTTAGCCTCAATGGCCTCAACAGCCACCCTCCCAGCTTCGACAAAACCTCAAACGGCAACCCTACCAAATGGCTCTCACATCAAGGCATCGCCGCTCGCCAAGAAAATCGCCTTGGAGCGTGGAGTGAGTCTTTTGGGCGTGCAGGGAACGGGCCCTGGTGGCCGAGTCGTGGCCGCTGATGTGCCGACTGCGGCAACCACCCACACAGCTGCTCCCGCAGCGCCACGCATCGAAGTCCCGTTTTCAGACGCGGACACCAAGACGCCTCTCTCTGGAATGCGCCGCACAATTGCGGAGCGTCTGCTTGCCAGCAAAACCCAGATTCCGCATTTTTATCTGACCATCGAGATCGATGCCGCGCCGCTTGCCAAACTTCGCAAGGAATTGAACGCGGCCGCCGAAGCCGCTGGCACCGCCAAGGTGACTGTCAACGATTTTATCCTTCTCGCAGCCGCCCGTGCCGCGAAGCAGCATCCAAGGGTCAACTCTGCTTTTGCAGGGGACTCCATTGTGGAATATGGAAGCGTCAACCTTTCAGTCGCGATTGCCGTGGAAGACGGCCTGATCACGCCAGTGATCCGAGACGCGCAGAGCCTCTCGCTTCGAGCAATCAGCGCCGCTGTAAAAGACCTTGCCGTGCGCGCCCGGTCCAAAAAAATCAAACCTGAAGAGTATCAAGGCGGCACTCTCACGATCTCAAATCTCGGGGCTTACGGAATCGACAGTTTCTATGCGATCATCAACCCACCGCAGGCTGCGATCCTCGCCGTGGGAGCGATTGTGAAGAAACCCGTCGTCAACGCTCAGGACCAGATCGTGGCTGGACAACGGATGACTATTTCACTAAGCGGCGACCATCGCGTAGTGGATGGCGCGGCTGGGGCAGAATTTCTTGCCACGATGCGCAAAAGCCTCGAGTCGCCAACCAGCCTGCTTTTTTAATTTTGAAGAATCCAGTTGCCGTCCGAGTGCTCGGACGCTAAGTAACCAACCTTTTTTACGCTCACAAACCACACATGAATCCTAAAGGAAGAATCGTTCAAGTCATCGGCCCTATCGTCGATGTCGAGTTTAACCCGGCAGATGGAACTCTGCCAAAAATCTACGATGCGCTCGAAGTTGATTTCGAAGTCGGCAGTGAAACTCAGATGCTCACGCTCGAAGTGCAACAACACTTGGGTGAACACTGGGTTCGCTCCATTGCGATGAGCTCCACAGAGGGCCTCGCACGCGGCATGGATGTCAGGGCGCTCGGCACCCCTATCTCAGTTCCCGTCGGTGAAGGAGTGCTTGGGCGCATTTTCAATGTGACCGGTCAACCGACCGACGGCCGTGGTCCAGTGCCTCACGAAAAAAAATACCCCATTCACCGCAAAGCCCCTCCTCTTCTGGAGCAGGACACCAAGGCCGAAATTCTTGAGACCGGTATCAAAGTCATCGATCTCATTTGCCCCTTCACAAAGGGCGGCAAAGTCGGTGCCTTCGGCGGAGCCGGCGTGGGAAAAACCGTCGTGATCATGGAACTGATCAACAACATCGCCAAGGGCCACGGCGGATACTCGGTGTTTGCCGGCGTCGGCGAGCGCACGCGCGAGGGCAACGATCTTTATGCCGAGATGAGCGAGTCCGGCGTTATTGTGCAGGATGATCTTTCCAAGTCGAAGGTGGCGCTTGTTTACGGCCAGATGAATGAGCCCCCAGGCGCCCGTCTCCGTGTGGCCCTCTCCGCCCTTGCTATGGCGGAATATTTCCGAGACGAGAAGAACCAGGATGTCCTGCTCTTCATCGATAACATTTTCCGTTTCTCTCAAGCCGGAGCCGAGGTTTCAGCTCTCCTGGGTCGCACGCCAAGCGCCGTTGGGTATCAGCCCACCCTCGCCGCCGAGATGGGTGATTTGCAGGAACGCATCACTTCCACCACCAAAGGTTCGATCACATCCTTCCAAGCCGTCTATGTGCCTGCTGACGATCTCACGGATCCAGCCCCGGCGAATACATTCGCTCACTTGGATTCCACAATCGTTCTGGAGCGCTCGATCGCCGAATTGGGCATCTACCCTGCCGTAGATCCCCTCGCCTCGACATCGAAGGCCCTCTCGCCCGACATTGTGGGTGAGGAGCACTACAACATCGCTCGCGGAGTCCAGCGTGTCTTACAGCGCTACAAGGACTTGCAAGATATCATTTCCATTCTTGGGATGGATGAACTTTCACCCGAAGACAAACTCACCGTCTATCGCGCCCGCAAAATCCAGCGCTTTTTGTCTCAACCGTTCCATGTCGCGGAAATCTTCACTGGCACGAAAGGCCAGTATGTCTCCACTACGGAAACGATTCGCGGGTTCAAGGAAATCCTTGAAGGAAAACATGATGATGTGCCTGAAGCCAACTTCTATATGAAGGGCGGCATCGACATGGTTAAGGAATCCTAATCTCATGCTTCGGCTCGAAATCGTAACTCCCGAGGCCAAAACCTACTCCGATGATGTGGACTCTGTAGTGATTCCCGGCATCGAAGGGGAACTTGGCGTGCTGCCGCAACATGCCCCTATTATTACACAGCTCGAACCTGGCGAACTGCGCGTTTTCAAAGGCGGCACAGAACTCCGCTTGGCCGTAGGCGAGGGCTTCGTCGAAATTACTTCGGAAAAGGTCGCCGTCCTGACCGACATGGCTGTGAAGGAAAGTGACATCGATGAAGCTGCTGCAGAGGAAGCGATCCGCCGCGCCGAAGAAGCGATGTCAGGTGAAAAGCTGAGCACCGAAGCCTATGCGGCCAACAACGCCGCACTCCTGCGTTCTCTCGCCCTGGTTAAGGTCAAGCGACGCAGGCACCACTCATGAGGTTTCGATCGTTTGAGATCAAAAATCCAACACCCATTGCGGAACACATATCTTGAGCTAGTGTCGAATATGATCAGGCTATCCTGCTGAAATCTTCGTTTTTTTTCCCAATTTTATGATCTCCCGAAACACTCGGAAAACCCGCTTTTCCCAATCCGGCTACACTCTTTTCGAGATCATGTTGGTGCTGGGCATCATTGCCGTTCTCGTAGGGTCGGCGATTTACATGTTGGTGGGAAATATCGATGTGGCGAAGGAGCAGCGTGTTGAAAGCGATATCGAAGCCATTTCCATGCAACTCCGAACCTACGAGATGCTTAATTACCGCATGCCATCCACGGAGCAGGGTCTGCAAGCCTTGGTGAGCCAACCCAGCACCGAACCACGCCCCCGCCGTTGGAAACAGCTCATGAAGTCGGCCCCGCTCGATCCTTGGGGCAATGAGTATGTCTACCGCAATCCCGGCAAGGGTGGAGCAGGATTTGAAATTTATTCGCTCGGACCCGACGGCAAGGAGAGCGATGATGACTCAGGTAAAGAAAAATAGGCCGCTCATCAGACAGGGGCACGCCCAAGGGGCATATACCCTGTTTGAAGTTCTCTTAGCACTGGGAATCATCGCCGTGCTTCTCGGTGTGACAGTTCCCCTGATCACAAGTTCTTGGAGAACCTCGCCGACGGAGGAGATTGTCCAGGAAATCGAAAAAACTGTGCAAGCAGCCCACCTGAGAGCACTGGAGACCGGCGAGGCCAGACGCCTTAAGCTGGAGGAGTCTGGACTACTCGGAGGAGATGGCATTCCAGCCACCCAGCTGCCCAAGGGTTGGAAGCTGCAGTTGATGCGCTTCACGGAAAACCGCTTCCGCAAACCTCAGAGGGATGAATATTGGGAATTCAATGGAGCAGGAATCTGTGATCCACTCGCGCTACGAATTGCCAATAAAGACGAGTCGCTTATTTTAAAATTCGATCCTTTAACGGCCTCGATCCTGACCGATGAGAACTAAAAAAGCCTTCACTCTGTTTGAAGTTTTGATTGCTCTGGGCGTATTTGCCGTTGCTGTGACCGGATTGGCCTTGGCTCTGCAATCGGCGATGGATGCGGCCCTCAATGCGAGGGAAAGGATGCTGGCCCGTGCGATGATCGAATCCAGCCTGGCCGCCGCAATGGCAAACCCGCCGCTCGATGGCAAACGCGAAATCGATGCGCGGACGAACAGCGGCATCCGCGTATTGGAAACATTCGAGCAGGCGGAAATCCGAAATACAAACAACGCGATACTCCCCGGGATGTGGAAGCTGAAAGTCACGGCTGAACCTGCTCGCGGGGGAGTGAAAGAAATCGCAGAAATTTTAGTTTACAGGCCATGAGGAGGGCAAAATGCTGCGGAAATAAGCAGTCTGGATTCACACTCTTTGAGGTGATCATGGCGCTCATGATCTTAGGGCTGTTGAGCGGCGCAGTTTACTCGATTTCCTTCGCTGCCCTGGAGGCGTCGAAGGCGGTGATTGAGGAGCAAACATCGGCGCGTCGGCTGGAAGCTTTCTTGCGCATCACACGCGAAGCATTCCTCAACCTCCCGGCGGACGGCAGGATTTCACTTCGTATCTCCAAATCATCCGGGGGCGCTCCCGTGCCGGAGTTGGTTTTTGCAGAAACATCGGGAGCCTTCGGAGTGGCCAGCTTGGGAGGAGGATCGCTTCTTCTGGCCGCACGGCCTCGAGCAGATGGCTCAAGGGTCTTTTCCATTCTCACGGTGCCGAATGAAATCGACACATCAGAAATGGAGCGCCGCATGAGCACAGGCCCGTGGGTTCCCCTCCTGCCGGGGGCAAGCCGAGTGAAGTGGTTGTTTTTTAATGCCAACGAATGGGTCGAGGAATGGCCCGAGGGCGTGGGCAGACCCCAACTTGTTCGCTTGCAGTTCTCGTATGATCCGATGGCTGGAGCGCCGATCGATGTCCAATTCTGGGTTCCACCCCTCGCCCCTCCCGCAGCACCGCCGGAGGGGGGCAAAGGAGGGAACAACATCTTGACTCCCCAATGAGGCCTCGCAGCAAAATCCAGGCTATCGCATTGCCACTCGTTCTGTGGTGCATCGCATTTCTCGCCGGCCTCGTTGTGCTCACGGGGGGGTTGGTGCGCGGATGGATTGAAAGCGAATCGCTCGCGGAAAGAAAATTTGTAGCCCGTCAAATGGCCCTGAACGGAATTGCGCTCGGCATGAATCCCGACATCGAGGCAGGAAATCCGCTCCTCCGCCATGGCAACAAAGAAACTGAAGGCCATGAGGTCAAAATCACCAACGAGGCGGCCAGGATCAACCCTAACTTCTGGATCCAGTCGGGAAACAGACCCATTTTCAACCGCTTGTTTGCAAACTGGGGCGCGGACTTGAGCGAGGCTGAAGCTGCCATCGATGGACTTCAAGACTGGATTGATGGTGATGATTTTCTTTCTCTGAAAGGGGCCGAGCGCGGCGAATACGAGCGGGCTGGGCGACCGGGATACCCAGCGAACCGCCCTCTCAAGCACATTCGCGAGATGGAGTCGATCATGAATTTGGCCCCGCTTCTGGCATCGAAGCAAGGCTGGCGCGACACCTTCACCATCTGGTATAGTGGTAAACTCAGCATCCAACATGCAACGCAACCGATCCTTATGGCACTCGCCGATCTCACGCCTATTCAATGCCAATCGCTCATCGAAGTCCGCGCCGGACTTGATGGTTTGGAAAACACGGCTGATGACGAAAAACTGGAATCCATCGAGGCTGTGGCGGACTTTTTGGGAGCTGGAGGCAGGCAGCGCGCGGCACTACTGGAGTTTTTCGACACATCCGGGGATATACGCCGGATCGAGAGCAGAGGCTGGTGCGGAGGCGTCTCACACAAAATTGTCGTCATCGCACCGACCGGAGCGCCAGGGCAAATCATGAGCTGGGAGGAGCAATGAAACACCCAACTCCCGATGCGGTCCTGAGACCCGGTGCGGAAGGCTGGGAGCTCTGGAAGTTTCCTCTCAAGGGAGAACCGGCTCTTGAGCAATCGTTTTTCGAGAAGTCTCTGGATTCTGCAGCCCATCTCCTTCTGGCCTTGCCCTCGCGTAGTGTGCTTTCCATGCCATTGTGGATCGCCTCGCAAGGCGATGCCACGGAACTGGCGGAGCTTGAATTGACAAGCCGCCATCTTCTTCGAAAGGATGCGGAGGTTTTCACTGTCCCTATTTTCGAAAAAGAAGGCCGTTCGCTCGTCCTGGCGCTGGCGGCCACAGATGACGAAACGGCTCACGAATACCTGAAAAAGGCGAAGAGCTTTGAGATTCCTGCACGGCTTTTCCATCCAGCAGGAGCGGATATTCTCGTGTGGAAAGAACAGGGGAGCCTCTGCTTCGGGATTTACCGTGAGGACATATGTGTGTTCTTCGTTGCCACGGGGGATGCCAACCCCGGCAAAGCTTTTTGCGGAGCCATTGCGCGAACGGCCATGCGCCTGAAGGCTGAAGGTGTCATCACACGCCTGCCTGCCAAATTACGACTCATAGGAAATTTTGCGGATGAAGATGCCTCATCGCTTGGTCACGCGCTGCGCCTGGATTTTGAAATCGAAAAAGAGCATCCGGCTCCGCAGTTGCCGGCGCACTTGAGCAATGCGGCGCCTCCAACAGCTCGCGCCGCGCAGCTCTCCCGCTCGCGCCTGAAGCGTTTGGCTTCTTTGACCACAGGGGGATTGGCCATTTACGCTGTGATTTTGTTTTTCGCCGCTGCCGACTTGGGGTGGCAGCGACTCCAATTGCACCGCCTCAACGCCGAACTAAAAACGATCGCATCGAGCGCTGCCAAGGCCCAGGAACTCGTCACAGCGTGGAAAAAATTCCGCTTCACCGTCGATCCCCAGACATTCGCTATTGATCAACTTTCCGCTGTCGCCATGGAGATACCCGGAGAACAGGTTCGCTTGACGCAATACAACTATGACAATGGACGCCTGGCGATTGCCGGTGAGGCCACAGATGTCGCCCAGGCTTATGAATTTTTTGAGCGCGTGAAAAAGAATCCGCTTCTGCAGGATTACGACTGGACATCCCGCCAACCTCAACTGGCCGGCCGCAACAAAGTGAGATTTGAAATGGAAGGAGCACGACCCGATGCGAAAATTAGCGAAGAGTGAAACACGCCTGCTCCTAATCTTCAGCGCGGCCGTGTTCCTGGCGGTAAATCTCTTTGCCATTCGCGCTTGGCTGAACCACCGCGCGGGGGTTTCCGCCGCAATCTCGGAGACGCGTTCGGCCCTCTCGACATCCCGATCCTGGATGACCGCCGCGGAAGAACTTGAGCCCGCTCGCGACTGGATGCAACAGCACCCCTCGCCCACCGAGAAGGCGGATGCCGCAAATACCGGACTCCTCAATAGGGTGCGCACCATCGCTGAAAAATCCGGTCTCAAAATCGCGGAGGAAACTCTACTTCCCGGCGAGGATGCCGACGGAGCTCGCGCGGCGGTGCTTCAAACAAAAATCACCGGTCCGTTTTCAGGCGTGGCGACATTTCTCTTTGAAATCCAAAATCCCACATCTTGGCGCTCGGTGGAGAAAATGATGATTCGCAGTGACAACGAGCCACCAAATGTGGTTGTGGAAATGGAAATCCGCCAGTATTTCCGCTCCTTGGACTCCAATCCCTCACCAACCGCCTCCGAATGAGAACACCAATTGCCATTTTCATTCTCTCGGCGACGAGCGTTCTTATCCATGCAGAGGACAATGCGCCTTGGATGGAGCAGCGTTCGATGGAAAAATTCCAAGTTCTTCTTAACCGCTCACCCTTTTCTCTTCCCACTGCGGAAGAAAGCGCACCCATGGCGGATCGTTTTTTTCTTACAGGAGCCGCCACCATCAACAACGAAGCCGTGGTTTTCGTTCTGGATAAAAACACCCAGGTTCGCCACATGCTCGGCATCAAACCGGATTCCGCCAATAACCAACTCCTCGACTACAAACCGGAAGCGGACCCGAAAAATATGAGCGCCCGTATCCGAATCGAAGGCCAGGAAACGACCATTCGCTACGCAGAACTCCCCACGGAGGCTCAACCTCCGCCACAGATGCCAATGAACCCTCAATTGCCCAAGCAGCCCGGCACTCCGCCTCAACCTCCGGGCGCCACGGCCGTTCAGCCAGCCCCAACCAATGGAAATGAGACGCCCAGACGCGTCATCCGCCGCCGTGTGATTTCCGGCCAACCACCAGCCGCCCAGCCTGTCCCTAATCAATGAAACGCCACATACTATCTGTCATTCCATGCATACTCCTGTGTGCAGTGCCTCTTGCAGCCCAGACGCCTCAAGTTCTGCCCCCGGGTGCTCCTGTCACTCCGACTCTGGCTCCGCCTGCGCCTCCCCGCCCTGCGGAATCCGTGAGCATCACTTTCCCGCGCAACTCGGTGCTCGATGTCATTTCCTTCTACGAAACACTCACGGGCAAGCGCATCATTCGCGACTCGAACCTTGCGGGTCAGGAGCTCTCGATCATGGTGGCCAAGCCGGTGAGCCGTGAGGATGCCATCGCGATCATTGAAAGTTCCCTGTTGATGAACAACTACAGCATCGTTCCTGTGGACGACCAGACGATCAAAATCCTCGGCCCCAGCCGTGCGCCGCGCACCGAGGGTCTGCCGCTTCTGAGCGAGATTCAGTCCCTCCCTTCCGACGGGGACAAAGTCTTCAGCTTTTACAAACCTCTTTCTTTCATTTCGCCCGAGGAGGCCATCGCAGTCGTGCAGGGCGTCGTGCAGATCAACGCGTATGGTTCCGTGGTTCCAGTGCCAAACACCAACGCCATCATCCTTACGGATAAAACGCCTGTCATCCGCAAGGCTCTTGGCATTCTCGACCTCATCGATGTGGAACCAGCGAGAGTGGTCACCGAGTTTGTTCAACTCCAGCGAGCCAATGCCGAACGCGTCGTTGAAGTCCTCGACGAGATGTTTGGCAAGGAAGAGGCTTCAAAGTCAAAAGGCTCCAACACGCAACCACAGACTCCCGCCAATCCGCAAAATCCAGAAGCTCCACAGGCCACGGGAGGAGCCTCAGGCGCCCGTTACGAAAACCGCCTCATTTCTGGAAAAGCCAAATTCCTTGCTGACAAGCGCACCAATCGCATCCTGGTCGTAACCCGTGTCGAAAATTATCGGTATGTCCGCGATGTCATCTCACAACTTGATTCCGCCGGGAACTTTGAGCAACCACTCACGCGCGTCCTCAATTATGTGCCTGTCAACGATGTCTTTCCTGTCCTCACAGATATGCTTTCGGACAAAGATTCCGAAACACAAGGTGGCACGGGACAGACATCCCAAAACGGATCCAATAACAATGCCAGCAACCAGAACTCAAACAACAACTCCTCTGGAGGTCTCGGAGGCATGGGAGGCGACGGCATCAGCAAGCCGGATCGCCTAAGCAACGAGTCCCAACAAGGCGCGCCTCAATCTGCCACCATCGGAGAAATCCGGCTCATTGCGGACAATAACTCGAATAGCATCATCATTTTTGGCCCACCAGAGAGCAAGGCGCGCGCGAAACAGATTCTGGACCTCCTCGACACCCGCCCCAAGCAGGTCTACCTCGCAGTCGTCATCGGCCAACTCCGGTTGAGCAAAGGCGTGGATTACGGCGTCAGCTATCTCATCCGCAATAAGGGATTGCAACCGCTCAATAACCTCCTTGGAAACAGTGACGCCAGTGGTGTCGCCGCCTCATCGCTCAGCCCAAACCTTCTCCCCTCAAATGTGTTTCCAAATGCCGCATCCATCGTCAATCCGAGTTCTTTGGCAACGAACGGCCTGTCTTCCCTTGCCGGTCTCACCATTTATGGAACGATCGCAGATTCTGTGGATGTCTTTGCTCGCTTTCTCGAGAGCACCGACCGCTTTCGCACGCTTTCGCGACCTGTCATTTACACAACAAACAACCGGAAGGCGACGATCCTCTCGGGACAGAAAGTGCCCGTGCCCACCCAATCCCTCACATCAGCCACAGGAGGCGGAATTGGTGGGAACGGAAGCGCCATCACCTCGAACATTCAATACCAAGATGTCGTGCTGAAGCTCGAGGTCATTCCCCTCATCAACTCCGACCGCGAGGTCAACCTCATCATCGCCCAAACAAATGACAATGTGATCGGAACAGACACGATTTCTGGCAACAAGGTGCCTATCATTTCCACTCAAGAAATCACAACAAGCGTCCGCGTGCCAAACGGAGCGACCATCGTTCTCGGAGGTCTCATTTCCGAAGACAAGGAGCGGGGCGTCGAAGGCATGCCTTACATCTCGGAAATTCCGGTCATCGGGTCACTCCTCGGTGGAAGAACCCAATCCAAAATCCGAAAAAACGAACTCATTGTGATGATCCAGCCGTTTGTGGTGGATTCGAATCATGAAATGATGCGCGCCAGTTCCTATGAGGGGGACCGCTCCCCGCTTGGCCGCGATGGCCAGGCCATGACGGCTCCCATCGCCGAACAGAAAGGCCCACCGGCCGTATGGACTCCCACACCCCTGCCACCCGAGAAGAAAAAAAAATTCCGCTGGCCTTGGACAAATGATCAATACAACTGACGACCTCCTTCGCCTGGCTGAACTCACAGGCTCGAGCGAGCCGGAAAAATGCCGGGATGTTCTGGATCGCGCTGCCTTTTCGCAGCGCTCGCCGATCGCAGCCCTGCTCGATGCCAAGCTGGTGGTGGAATTGCCATTCCTCAAAGCCCTCGCCTCGGAATTGAATATCCCTTGGCGGGAAGAGGAGGATGTCGCCCCGATTGAAAACGTGAGAGATAATTTCCCAGCCCGACTCGCACTGGGCCAGATTGTTTTGCCCGAGGCCGCAGTCCCCGGCGGCGAGATGAGCCTCTTGACCTTCGACCCCTTCGACTACGCCGCATGGCAGGCCGTCACCCAGCATTGGCGGGGCCCAGTGAGCCTCGTCATGACCTCGCGCAATCGCTTGGTTGAAATACTCAAAAAAACCTACGGCGTGGGAGCGGATACCTTTGAGGAGCTTCTCGAGGGCCGCGAGGATGACCTGCCGGGCGGGGCGAAAGAGGAAATCAATGTGATCGACGAGGACGACTCGGAGGCCTCGGTGATGAAATTTGTGAACCAGATCCTTCGCGAGGGCCTCCACCAAGGCGCGACCGACATCCATTTCGAGCCACTCGGCCACGACCTCCGCATCCGCTATCGCATCGACGGCGTGCTGCAGGAGGTCCCCGTTCCCCAGCGGATCAAGATGCTTCAGGATTCGCTCATCTCGCGCCTCAAAATCATGTCCGGCCTCGATATCGCCGAGCGGCGGCGTCCGCAGGACGGGCGTATCGCTCTTGAAATTGCGGGTCAACCGATCGATGTCCGCGTGGCCACGATTCCCAGTGTGAACGGCGAAAGCGTGAGCCTGCGTCTCCTCGGCCAGCAGCAATTTGACTTCTCCGGCCTCGGGCTCGATCCCGAGAACGAGAAGCGCATCCGCACTCTCATCTCCATCCCGAATGGCATCGTGCTCGTGACAGGCCCCACAGGCTCGGGAAAAAGCACCTCGCTCTACACTTTTCTGAATGCCATCAACTCGATGGAGCGCCGCATCGTCACGATCGAAGACCCCGTCGAGCACAAGCTGAACGGGGTCATCCAGATCGCAGTGAAGCCGGAAATCGACCTCACATTTGCCACCGCCCTGCGAAGCATTCTGCGCGGCGATCCGAACATCGTTATGGTGGGTGAAATGCGCGATCTGGAAACAACCGAGATCGCCATTCGGGCTGCTCTCACAGGCCATCTGGTCTTCAGCACCCTTCACACAAACGACGCCGTGGGCGGCATCACCCGTCTTTTGGACATGGGGGTGGAGCCATTCCTGGTCGGATCCGCGGTCCGCGCCTTCATCGCACAACGCCTCGTTCGCCGCCTGTGCAAGCATTGTTCCCAGCCCGCCGAATATAAAACCGATGATCTGACAGCCATCGGCTTCCCGCTCGAGTGGACGGATAAAATCCGCCGCCCTGTTGGTTGCCCTCACTGCCGCAATACGGGCTTCTCAGGCCGGACAGCCATTTTCGAAATCTGCCAGATGACACCCCGCATGCAGGAACTCATCCAGCGCCGTTCCCCGGCGAACGAACTCCGCGAGCTTGCCATCCGGGAGGGCATGATCCCGCTTCGCAGGGCGGGCTGGGAGACTGTCTCCCACGGTGTCACATCGGTGGAAGAAGTCGTGCGTGTGACATCCAGCGAACTCCAGGTGTTGGACGAGTAATCCGAAGATGGCCGACTTCTCCTACAAAGCGAGCAACGCATCAGGGACACTTACCGCGGGAACGATCGCCGCAAACTCCCGGAGCGATGCCTACCGCCTGCTCCGAAACCAGGGACTGCAACCCATGAGCGTGTCAGAAGGGGAAGGCGCGTCCACCGCCAAGAAGGAATCCCCCGCTTCAGGCAGTGAGGCATTACCCCGACTGAACACCACCCAACTGCTTTATTTCACCGAGGAACTCGCCGAACTCCTCGAAGCGGGTCTCAAACTCGAAGGCGCTCTCAAGGTCATCGAGCAACGCCAAGAGAAATCCGGCGTTCAACCGATCGCCGCGCGCCTGCGCCAGCGCGTGCGCGATGGATTCAGCTTCTCCGCCGCTCTTCAGGAGTGCGGCAAAACATTCGACCCCCTCTACTGCAACCTGGTGGCTGCCGGCGAAGTCTCCGGCGCACTTCCCCAGATTCTCAAAAGGCAGTGCTCCTACCTCACGCTGATCAGCGATCTCCGCCGGCGCGTCGTGTCCTCCCTCCTCTACCCCGCAATCGTTTTCACATCATCGATTGTTCTGATGTTTGTATTTCTGACATTCCTTGTGCCTCAGTTATCCGTCCTGCTTGGAAAAACAGGCCAGAAGCTTCCCATCATCACGCGTCTTCTCATTTCCGTGAGTGAATTCTGCGGCCAGTGGTGGTGGGCGATTTTTGCATTCATCGGCATCCTCGTCCTGTCCGCTCGGGCCGCGGTGCGCACGCCTGCGGGGCGCGACTGGTGGCACCGCACAATGCTCGATCTTCCGGTCGTCGGTCCGGTTCTGCGCGCCAAATTCTACGCCGAGATGCTACAGACCCTTTCGACACTCGTCTCAAACGGCGTCGCTCTTCTCCAAGGGCTCAATCTCATGACTGCCGCAACGATGAATGTTTTTCTCAAAGATCTGCTCACGAAGACGGCGGGCATGGTTGGCGAGGGAACCAGCCTTGCTGCGGCTCTCCGGCGGGTTGGTTTTTTTCCGCCTGTTCTTATGGACATCCTGACAGTGGGCGAGCAAACCGGCGACATCGCCACAGCGCTCGAGCGGGCAGCCAAGCGCTTCGACCGAGATCTCACCACCCGCATCTCGCACCTCACCACGCTGGTCCAACCGGCCATTATCCTCTTGGTGGCGCTTTTCGTCGGCGTGGTGGCCTACTCCATGATTGCAGGTATTCTCACCAGTGTAAGTTCCCTGAAATCGCGATAGAGAAGAAGTGGAGGGTTTTTACCGATTGAACTCCCCATTCGCGGGGAATAGAAAGGTAGGCGAAATGCCACTTGATACTTTGCGCTCTAATCCACTCCGTGAAGGCCTCGCCCAACGGTCCATTCCAGACCCCTGCACACTCGTGATCTTTGGAGCCACGGGCGACCTCACCCACCGCAAACTCGTTCCCGCACTCTACAATCTCGCCGCCGACGGTGCCCTCCCACCGGCCATCAGCGTCGTGGGGTTCGCGCGCAGGGACAAATCGGACGAGGTTTTCCGGACCGAACTCGAAGAGGCCGCACGAAAATTCTCCCGCCAAGCGATCAATGATGACCTGTGGAAAAATTTTGCCTCCACCATCTGCTACCACCGCAGCGAGTTTGATAATCTCGAAGGCTACAGGGCCCTGGCTCGCCGCTTGGACGACATGGATGCCGCCCGAGGAACCGGTGGCAACCGCCTTTTTTACCTCGCCGCAGGCCCCGACCAGTTCGAGGTCATCCTTGAAAACCTGCGCAAAAGCGGACTCAACAAAGCCCACCCGGGAGCCTGGAGCCGTATTATTGTTGAAAAACCCTTCGGCACCGACCTGCCAAGCGCGAAACGACTCAACGACCTTGTGGAAAACGCGTTTGATGAGTCAGAAACCTTTCGCATCGACCACTACCTTGGCAAGGAGACCGCGCAGAACATCATCGTGCTCCGTTTTGCGAATGCCCTCTTTGAGGCGATGTGGAACTCCCGATACATCGACCATGTGCAGATAACAGCCAGCGAACCTCTCGGAGTCGAAGGCCGCGCAGGATACTATGAAAAGTCCGGCGCACTCCGCGACATGGTGCAAAACCACCTGCTCCAACTCCTCTGTCTCACCGCCATGGAGCCTCCGGCGGGCCTCGACGCCGACTCGATCCGCGACGAGAAAGTGAAGGTCCTGCGCTCGCTCCGTCCACTCACGGGTAGCGATGTTTTCAAACATGTCGTCCGAGCCCAATACGGCGCAGGCTCGATCAATGGCAAGCGCGTCGCTGCCTACCGCGACGAACTCAATGTCAATCCCGAGTCTGTCACCGAGACCTATGTCGCCATGGAATTAAATGTGGACAACTGGCGCTGGGCAGGCGTTCCCTTTTTCATTCGCGTCGGCAAGCGCCTCCCGAAAGCCGGCACGGAAATAGCCGTCCATTTTAAAAGTGTTCCACCGGTTCTTTTTCGCGCCACCGGTGAATCTATCGATGACAATGTGCTCGTGATCCGCATTCAACCCGACGAAGGCATCTCGCTGCGCATGAGCGCCAAGATGCCAGGATCCAGCCTGCGCATCGAGCCTGTGAAAATGGATTTCCACTACGGCACAAGCTTTGGAAAAGCCACGCCGGAAGCCTACGAGCGTCTACTTCTCGACGCCATGAGCGGAGATGCCACCCTCTTCGCTCGACGCGATGAAGTCGAACAAGCGTGGAAATTTGTAGATGCCATCCACGAAGCGTGGACCACTCGCACAGATGACCTCGCACTTTACTCATCAGGCTCCTGGGGCCCCGGTGAGGCCGACGAACTCATCAAGCGTCACGAGAGCACATGGAGACGGCTTTGACATCCCACCCATTCATCGAGCTCGGCATTCCTGTGGAAATTGGAAGAATCGACAAGGAACTCGGCAAACTTTGGGAGTCGAGTGATGACACGAAGACCCGCGCTTCGCTGATCAACCTTGTTGTTTACACGGAAGACGAAGCCGCCATGTCGGCAGATAATGAAGTGCTGGCCGCTGTGGCCGGACGCCACCCGTGCCGTGCCATCCTCATCCTTGGAAATCCCTCCGCCCCCGGGTCTGAAGCAAAGGCGTGGATCAGCGCCCACTGCCATCTTTTCGGCAGGGACACGCTGCAGACTTGTTCAGAGCAAATCACATTTCGGCTGGAGGGTGATGCGGCAAACGCTCTGCCAAACATTGTTTTCTCGCATTTGGACTCTGACCTCCCGCTTTGTTTGTGGTGGAAGGCCGATTTTCCTGAGCCCCTTGATGAAAAACTCTGGTCCTGGGTGGATCGCCTGATTTTCGACAGCACTTCGTGGCAAAATCCTCATCATCAGTTTTCCATCATACGCCATATTTCCTCCTCGGGAAAAAGTGGGGCGGTTCTTTGCGACTTGAACTGGACTCGCCTGCACGCATGGCGCTTTGCGCTTGCGAGCCAATTTGACAATGCCTCGGCGTTCCCACACCTGAGCAGCGTGGAGTCCCTTTCCTTGCGCTGCGCGCCGTGTTGCCGCATCTCTGCACTCCTCCTCGCGGGCTGGCTGGCCGGGCGCCTGAAGTGGCGGCTCGATATCGAAAATGAAACCTTTATCAGCAAGAGCGGACAAGCCATCCCCTTCCAGATCGAGGAAGTTCTCGGTCCCAATCTTTCACTCATTTCCATCAAATGCTCCGAGGCTCAATTCCAGCTTGAACTGGCCGAGGGGTCCGACTTTTTCCAATCCACGATACAAACGCCAGGTATTCCTGAGATTCGCCAGATCCTCCCCGCCCCGCGAGGACGCTTGGAGGACACCCTTCTGGCTGAACTCAGCAGGGCCGGACGGCACGCCTTCTACACAGAATCGCTCGAGGTTATACTCCCTCTCCTCTCACGCTAAGGGGAAGGTAACGCACTATGCAGGTTTTTATACGGGTTTTACCCTACGTCCGCCGCTACCCCTTCCTCGCTTTTGCCACGCTCTTTTGCGCCGTGGCAGGGACTCTCATGGTGATTGTGTTTCCCGCAATCACCCAACAGATCGTGGATAAAGTCATCGGTCAAAATCGCCCCGACCTGCTGGCCCCACTTGTTGGTATCGGCTTGGCGGCATTCCTTGCGCAAAACGGCCTCAACGCACTGCGAATTATTTTTAACAACCACTTCGAGCAGCGAGTCATTTTCGATCTCCGCAGCGAACTCTACGCCCACATCCAGCGACTCCCTCTCACTTGGTTCGACAACCGCTCCACCGGCGACATTATGACGCGTCTAGTGGAGGATGTGACAAGCGTGGAGCGTGTCCTGATCGACGGGATCGAGCAAGGCTCCGTGGCCATTCTTCAAATCCTCATCGTCAGCTGCGTCATGGTAGCCTACAGCCCGTCACTCACAGCCGCAGTTCTCCTTCCGATCCCGTTCCTCGGTGCCGGCGCGCTCGCCTACACACTCACGGCACGGTCCCGCTACCGCACACAGCGCAAGGCCGTCTCGGCGCTCAACTCTCTCCTCCACGACAACATCGCAGGCATCCGGCAGATCAAGACATACACCGGCGAAAAACGGGAACACGCGCGGTTCGACGAGGCCAGCAACGGCGTGCGCACAGCCACTCTCACCGTTATGAAAGCATGGGCCTTCTACCAACCAGGCATGGAATTCATCTCCTCCTGTGGGCTTCTGCTCGTGGCAGGCTTCGGGACATCGCAAGTCATCTCGGGCCAGATGGACATCGGCGGTCTCGTCGCATTCTTCGTCCTCACCCGCTACCTCTACGAGCCTGTAGGACGCCTCCACCAACTGAACCAGATCTTCCAATCCGGCCGCGCCGCCGGGGACCGCGTATTCGAAATCATGGACTCTGAAACCGAACTCGACGAGGGGTCACAGAAGACCACTTCTCCGGTGAAGGGGAATGTCCTCTACCGAGATGTCTCGTTTTCCTACGATCCCAAGATGCCGGTCCTCCATAATGTGGACCTCGAAGCGAAATCCGGTGAAATGATCGCCCTCGTCGGCCCGACGGGCGCCGGCAAGTCGACCATCGTCAATCTCCTGGTTCGCTTCTACGAGTTCACAAGCGGGGAAATCACCATCGATGGCATCCCCCTGCGCGAAATCCCGAAATCCCACCTGCGCGACAGCATTGCCGTAGTTACGCAAGAAAGTTTCATGTTCAACGGGACGACTGCGGAAAACCTCCGCATCGGAAAACCCGACGCCACCGAGGTGGAAATCTGGGAAGTCCTCCGCGCTGCCAATGCCGCTGACTTCGTCGGGCGCCTTCCCGAAGGGCTCCACACGCCACTTGGCGAGCGTGGAGTCAAACTCAGCGTCGGCGAGAAGCAACGCCTCTCCATAGCCCGGGCCCTCCTCAAAAACCCTCCCATCCTCATCCTCGACGAAGCCACGGCCAGTGTGGACACCGCCACCGAGCGTCTCATTCAAGAAGCCCTTGACCACCTCATGGAAAACCGGACCAGCTTCGTCATAGCCCACCGCCTTTCCACCGTTCGCCACGCCGACCAAATCCTCGTTCTCGAGCGGGGATGTATCACAGAACGCGGCAAACATGTTGATCTCCTCGCCCGTGGCGGTCTCTACGCCGAACTCTGCAAGAGCAGCCTCATCGAAAATTGAAAGGCTTCGAAGCCTTGGATTTTCCGCTCAAAGGTCCACGGGGACTCGTCGTCAGACCGATTGCACGCGGAAGCGCAGTGGTGACACGCCGTGCGCGGCCTTAAAGGCCTTGGAGAAATGGTAGGGGTCTTTGAAGCCGGTCTGAAGCGCGATTTCCTTGATGGACGAGCTGGATTGCTGAAGCAACCTTGACGCTTGATTCAAACGAAGTTTTTTCAAAAACCTCTCCGCGCTGGTTCCAGCAAATTTACTAAACAACCTCGAGAAATGCTCTGGAGAGACATGGCAAGCGCGCGCCGCCTCCGCAATCCCATCCAGAGTCGTGTAATGGGTCTCGAGATAGGATCGGCATCTCTCAAAGGCGCTGCTGGAGGGCGACACGCTGCGGGCCGGAGCCATGCGCTCCGCCCCGACCCGCAAGTAAATGCAGCGTGCCAGGAGAACCATGAGCGGTTCGGTGCAGCACCCGGTCAAATTTGAACAGGCGATCAACTGCTCAAACAGGGCGGAAATACTGACTTGGCCCGCCATGGAGAAGACCATTCCCTCATTCAATCCCGCATCCCGCAGAAGGTCGGCACATCCCTTGCCGTGGATATCCAGAAAGTATTTCCGGTGCGGACCATTGCCGACCGCCTGCACGGCGCACTGTGATTCGGGGCCATAGAGAAAAACCCCACCAGACTTCAGCCTGTGGGAAATTCCAGTTTGCGTTCGGACGAGCCATTCCCCCGAGTCGATCATCTCAAGCGCCCAGTAACGGAACGAAGTGCGGTCGATCCGGAAGTCTGGGAGGCACTCTTCCCATCCCGCGCCGATGAGAGTGACTTCCGGGCTGCGACTTTTTCGAGGAGGAAAAACATAGCGCCCCTTTTGAATGCGGGACGCCAGAAAGCCCTCGGGTGGTTTTTCAAAATTCACAGATCAATTTTAACCATTACTTGGTCATTTGCGTCCATTCCCTTTCCCCAGCCGCAGGGTATAGGTATTCCCAGCACTTCGAACTATCAGGACCAACCCAACCCACACGCACATGCTTAAAATCCAAGAAAACCTCATTCGCCTCTCCCGTGAAATCGGCCGCGAGGAACGCCGTCTCGCCATACTCGGGGAGGGAAACACAAGCGCGACATTAGACGATGGCACATTCCTGGTGAAGGCCTCCGGATCGAGTCTCTCGAGCATGGAAGCCGGCGATCTCACGCGCGTCCGCATGGATGTTGCCATGGCCGCCCTCGACGATTCCACACTCGGCGACTCAGGTGTCCGAGCCGTTCTCGAATCCTCACGCGTTGATCCCTCCTCCAAGCTGCCCTCCGTGGAAACCTTTCTGCACGCCATCTGCCTCTCAGAAGGCGGGGCCAAATGGGTCGGCCACTGCCATGCCGAGTCGGTGCTATCGATCCTCGCCACACCGCATGGAGCCAACCCTTTTCTCAAGCACATCTTCCCCGATGCCATTGTCGTGTGCGGTCGCCATCTTGCAGTGGTTCCCTACATCGACCCCGGCCTCGAACTCGCCCGTGAGGCCCGCCGCTCACTGCGCGCCTTCATGGATACCCACGGAGCGGCTCCAAAGGTGATTCTTCTCGAAAACCACGGCCCCGTCGCCCTTGGCGCTTCCGACAAGGAAGTGCTCAATATTCTGCTCATGCTCGACAAATGGGCCCGCATTCTTGTGAACACACTTTCCATGGGCGGACCACGCTTCCTTCCCGAGTCCGTGAGCGACCGCATCGAAAGCCGCCCGGACGAGCATTACCGCCGCGCCCAAATCGCGCAGGCCCAATAATCCTGATCCCATACATACCAAAACTATGAAATCCCTAAACAACCTCCCAAAAATCGGAATCCGCCCCACCATCGACGGCCGCCTCGGCGGCGTGCGTGAATCGCTCGAAAAACAAACCATGGCGATGGCGGAGAATACCGCGCGCCTCATTTCCTCAAATCTTCGTCATCACACCGGCGAGGAGGTTGAATGCGTGATCGCGGACACCTGCATTGGCGGCATCGCCGAGGCCGCTGCCTGCGCCGATAAGTTCCGCCGCGAAAATGTCGGAGTGTCCCTCACTGTGACACCCTGCTGGTGCTATGGCTCCGAAACGATGGATATGGAACCGCACACACCCAAGGCTGTGTGGGGCTTCAACGGCACCGAGCGCCCCGGCGCGGTTTATCTGGCCGCCGTGCTCGCAGCACACACCCAAAAGGGCCTGCCGGCTTTCGGAATATACGGTCGCGATGTTCAAGAGGCGGGAGATCAAAAAATCCCAGGCGATGTGGCCGAGAAACTCCTTCGCTTCGCCCGGGCCGGGCTTGCCGTCGCCACCATGCGCGGGCGTTCCTACCTGGCCATGGGCGGCACCTCGATGGGCATCGCCGGCTCGATTGTTGATCCCTCACTCTTCGAAAAATGGCTCGGTATGCGGGTCGAGTCGGTGGACATGACCGAGTTCATTCGCCGCATCGAACGAGGCATCTACGACAAAGTCGAGTTCGCCAAAGCCCTCAAATGGGTGAAGGCCCATTGCAAAGAGGGCAAGGATTGGAACTCTTCCGCCAAGAAACGCTCGCGCAAGCAACTCGACTCCGAGTGGGAGACAAGCGTGAAAATGGCGCTCATCGCCCGCGATCTCATGGTCGGCAACCCCAAGCTTGCCAAGCTGGGCTTCGGCGAGGAGGCCCAGGGCCACCATGCCATCGCTTCGGGATTCCAAGGCCAGCGCCAGTGGACCGACCACATGCCAAATGGCGATTTCCTCGAGGCCATCCTCAATTCCTCCTTCGATTGGAACGGACGCCGCGCGCCTTACATTGTGGCCACTGAGAACGACGCACTCAATGGCGCCGCCATGCTCTTCGGCCATCTCCTCACAAACACCGCGCAAATCTTTGCCGACCTGCGCACCTACTGGAGCGCGGATGCCATCGCCCGAGTGTCAGGGGAAAAAGTTCCAGAAGCCGCTTCCAATGGCCTCCTGCACCTCATCAACTCAGGCCCAGCCGCGCTCGACGGCTGCGGCGAGCAGACCACCGGCGGCAAGCCATCGATGAAACCTTTCTGGGACATCTCCGATGCCGAAGTGAGAGCCTGCCTCAAAGCCACGAGCTGGCATCCCTCGATCACCGAGTATTTCCCTGGCGGCGGCTGGAGCACACGCTTTGCCACCAAAGGCGGAATGCCGGCGACCATCTATCGGCTCAATCTTGTCTCCGGCCTCGGACCGGCCCTGCAGATCGCGGAGGGTGAAACCATCGAGCTTCCTGAAAAAGCCCACCGCGTCCTTGAGGAACGCACCAACCCCACCTGGCCGACCACTTGGTTCGTTCCGCGCCTCACCGGATCCGGCTCGTTCCGCGACACCTACTCGGTCATGAACAATTGGGGAGCCAACCATTGCGTGATGAGCCACGGCCACATCGGAGCCGATCTCGTCTCGCTTGCCAGCATCCTCCGCATCCCGGTTTACATGCACAACCTCGACGGATCTCAACTTTTCCGCCCTGCGGCCTGGAACGGTTTTGGGACTGCGGATGCAGAAGGTGCCGATTTCCGCGCCTGTGCGAACTTCGGTCCGCTTTACCGTTGAAAATCATGAAGCGCTACGGTTCAGTCATCCGCCTGCTTCCAGAAAAATACGAGGAATACAAAAAACTCCATTCGGCCGTTTGGCCCGGCGTGCTGGCAATGATTCACCAGTGCGGCATCCGCAACTACACGATCTACCACAAGGATGGATTCCTGTTTTCCCACTTTGAATATGTCGGAGAGGACTACGAGGCCGATATGGAGAGGATGAAGGCCGATGCATTGACTCAAGAGTGGTGGAAACAATGCTGCCCCTGCCAGGAACCACTCGAAACGCGCAATCCAGACGAGTGGTGGGCTTCGATGGAAGAGCTGTTCCACTGCGATTGATCTTTGGCCCACAGCGGGTTTCTGAAACTGACGCAAGAGCGAGGACCTCATTAAGCTCGCTCCCACCCATCATAAAAGAAGGGCCATCCTCCTTAGACTTACGGCAAAGTCATGCAAGCCCACCCGATTTGCGGAGGAACCTGAACTTTTTCTTAGATGAGATGTTTGTGAAGTTCCTGCGGATTCTCGCAGCCGAGTTGCTCGAGGACTTGCTGGAGTTCCTTCTGCAGAATCTCGACGACTTGGTCACCGCCCTTGGATCCCATGGCGCAGACGCCAAACATGGGCGCACGGCCGAGGAAGGTGAACTCCGCACCGGATGCCATAGCCACAGCGACATCCGAACCAGAGCGAATGCCGCTATCCATCATGATCTTGATCCGACCCTTGAATTGCTTGGAAAGTTCAGCCACGGGCTTGATCGTGGCTTGACCTTGATCGAGCTGCCGACCGCCGTGGTTGGAGACGATGAGCCCATCGATGCCATTGGCAATGGCCCGCTCGGCGTCCTCAGGATTTACGATTCCTTTGATCACAAGGTTACCCTTCCACATGTCGCGTATTGCGCGGATGCGGGACTCATTGAGACGGCCGGAGAAGGTTTTATTCATGAAGAGGCCAAGGTGCTTCATGCTTAGGCCGGCTGGTATGTAGGGCTTCAGGGTCTCGAACTGGGGGATGCCGGCGAAGAGTTGGGAGAACGACCAGGCTGGCCGCGTGCACATTTGCAGAATGTTGGAGATAGTCATTTTCGGAGGAACCGAGAGACCACTTTTTATTTCCTTGGGCCGGTAGCCGAAGGTGGGTGTGTCCGCAAGAAGCACGAGGGTCTTGCACCCGGCATCCGCAGCGCGCTGGAGAACCTTGTCGCGGAGCGAGTCATCGGCAGGATGATAAAGCTGAAACCAAAAGTCGCCGTCGGTGATCTTCGCGACCTTTTCAATGCTGGCGGTGGTGACCGTGCTCAGAACAAACGGAATATTGTGCTCGTGGGCCGTGCGGGCAAGGATTTCGCAGGACTTGGGCCACATGAGACCTTGCAGACCCACAGGGGCAATTCCGAAAGGCGAGGCGTATTCACGCCCGAAGAGGGTGGTTTTTTGTGAAGCCCCCGCGTAGTCGCGCAGATAGACGGGCCGAAGTTCCAAGGCCCGGATATCGCGAGTGTTTTTTTCCAGATTCACCTCAGACATGCAACCGCCGGCGAGATAGTCGTAGGCGAAGCCTGGAATGCGTTGTTTGGCCCGCTTGGCGAGGAGTTCGATGGAGGGATATCGGGAGTTCATAGTGTTGACGGTAGGGTTTATTTCTTTTTGAGCAAGGCAGCGAAACGCTCCGCCTTCGCGTCCCATTCGGGGAGATCTGTAGGTTCGTGGGTTTCCAGCGTGAAGGACACTCTTAAAATCGCACGACCCTCGGCGAGGGATATGATCTCGCGATCAGCCATCATCTGAGCGATGGCATTGCCAGCAGCCGTGGCTTCCACCGGCCCGGCCTCAACACGAAGCCCAGTGGCATTCGCCGTCATTTGATTGAGCAATCTGTTCAGGCAGCCGCCGCCAACAATTTGCAGGGTGTCCGGAAGTTCGGGCACAAGTTCCGCAAGCTGTTGAAGTTTCCAGCGGTATTTTAAAGCAAGGCTTTCAAGAATCGTTCTGATTAATTGCGCATCATTGGCTGGAACATCTTGGCCGCTGCTTTCAATCCAAGTGCGGATCACAGCTGGCATGTCGCAGGGCTTTTGGAACTCTGCCGCATCGGGATCGATGAATGCTGGGGCTTGAACGGTCGAGGCCATTTCAACCATCGTGGCGAATTCGAGATCGCGACCTTGATCAGCCCACACACGACGACATTCTTGGAGAAGCCACATCCCGGCGATATTCGTCAGGAAACGGGTTCTTCCCTCGAGACCCTGCTCGTTTGAAAAACCCGCCTCGCGAGCCGCCAAAGAGAGAACGGGATGGCGGAGTTCTATGCCGAGAAGGGACCACGTCCCGGAACTGATGAAAAGCGGGCTTCCAAGAGATGGTGCGGCCGCAACGGCCGAGGCCGTGTCATGGCTGCCACAGGTGCAGACCTTCACGCCGCGCAGGCCCGTTTGCTCTGCGATTTCAGGCAGGATTTCGCCGAGAACCCGACAGGGCTCGGTAATCGGTGAGAGCAAAAGTGTCGGGATTCCCAATTCGGATGCAACTTCAACATCCCACTCCGGAGACCCTGCAAAAAGAAGTCCGGATGTGCTTGCGATCGTCCGTTCCGTAGCGCGAACGCCACAGAGACGGCGGTTGATATCGTCAGGAATAAAAAGGATTTCGTTCGCCTTTAAGATGTGATCCCAGTCCTGCGCTTCCGCCATCAGTTGGTAAACGGTATTAAAGAACATCGGCTGGATGCCGGTCCGCTCCCACAGACGGTCAGAGCCCACGATAGCTGTTGCCTTGTCCATCACTCCATCGGTGCGTGAATCACGATACATCCAAGGCTGGTTCAGAGGCTGACCATTCGAGTCCAACAGCACATAGTCAACACCCCAAGTGTCCACTGCGACCGAAACAATATCCTCCCCATAGCGGGCGGATGCCGTTGCGAGTCCTTTTTTGATTTCAGCGAAAAGACCCTCCGAGTCCCAATGCCATCCCCCATCGACCTCGATGCCCTTGTTGGGAAAGCGGGCGCATTCTTCGATCTCCAAGCGTTCGCCGTCGAAATGCGTTGCCATGACGCGGCCACTAGATGCCCCCAAATCGATGGCCAGATATGTTTTGCGGCGTGATTTCATCTGGCCACCTCCAAGCGCATTCCTTGAGAGGTGACGGCGTCCAGCACATCCGCACGGGGTTCGGCGTCACAAATCCAAAGATCGATCTCGGAATTTTTTGCGAAGAAGAAGCTCGACGCCAGACCGGATTTTGTCTGGTCCGCCAGAAGGAAGACCTGGCTCGAGCGGGCGACGACATCCTTTTTGATGCGGGCATGTTCTTCCGCTGCATCGCTGAGTCCCAGTGAGGACTCGATACCCTTGCAAGAAATGAACGCAGCATCGATCCGGTGATGCTCCAAACCTTCCGCTGCGGCCCAACCGGTGCACGACAAAGAGGAGGCACCCAGTTTTCCACCCAGCACAAAAACGGTGATATTCGGCTTTCCTGCAAGAGTGATGGCGGTTTGAAGCGCGTTGGTCACAATGGTGAGCGGTGCCTCGGGCAACAGCGCAGCCAGTTGAAGGACCGTGGTGCTGGCATCGAAAAATACAGTCATTCCTTCTTTGATGTGTGACAACGCTGCGCGGGCGATCCTCGCCTTGCCTTCGGCATTGTGCGCGACCCTTTCCCTTAGTGAAAAATCCTGAGTGCTCAAGTCCAAACTCACCGCTCCCCCATGGATTCGCACCAACTCGCCATCAGCCTCCAGTTTTTCAAAATCGCGACGGATTGTTTCCTCAGTCACCTCGAGTTTGGCGGCTAATTCCGTCGTCCTTGCAGTTCCACTCGCTGAGAGGGATTGAATGATTTGTCGGTGTCTCTGATGGGCAAGCATGTGGGTTTAGATTTGTTTTTCTGTGTTTATATTTTGTTTTTGCTGGACGCGCAATAAAAAACAAAATAAAAGCAGATTTCGAAACGATCACAAATTATGAGCAATCCACTAAACCACGTCACCCGTCACTGGAACCCCTCCGACGCCGTTAAAACCGGCACGGTGGAAGAATTGATCCACCGCTCAAACTGCCTCGGCACCGACCAGCGGATCACCAACACAGGAGGCGGCAACACCTCTTCGAAAATCTGGGAAACCGATCCCCTCACCGGCGAGAAAGTCGAAGTCTTATGGGTGAAAGGCTCCGGCGGAGACCTCCGCACCTCTAAGACGGAAAACTTCTCCTCCCTCTACCAATCGAAGCTCGTCGACCTCCAGCGTGTTTATGCGAACCGCCCGGACAAAGGCCTGAAAAGCCCCGCCGAGGACGAGATGGTCGGCATGTATTCCCACACCACTTTCAACCTGAATCCCCGCCCCTCCTCGATCGATACCCCACTCCACAGCTTCATCCCCCACGCCCATGTGGACCACACGCATCCGAACGCGGCCATCTCCGTCGCCGCGTGTGCGAACAGCATTGAAGTCACCAAAGAAATTTACGGCGACGAGGTCGTCCACATCCCATGGATGCGGCCCGGCTTCGAACTCGGCCTCGCCATGCAAGAGGCCTGCAAGAAACACCCACAGGCAAACGGCTTCATTATGGGCCAGCACGGTCTGATCAACTGGGGAAAAACCGGACGCGAGTGCTACGAACTCACTTTGGAGCTCATCGAAAAAGCCGCCGCCCACATTGAAAAGAAACAGGCCGAGCGCGGCGGAGAAGCCGCCATTTTTGGCGGAGCAGTTCACTCCTCCCTACCCAAGGAAAAACGCGACGCCGTCTTCGCAGCCCTTCTGCCTTGGCTCCGCGGTCAGGTGAGCGCCAAGAAACGCTTCATCGGAACCATCCAGGACGACGAGAAAATCCTGCGCTTCGTCAACTCCAAGGAAGCTCCACGCCTCGCGGAACTCGGCACAAGCTGCCCCGACCATTTTCTGCGCACCAAGATCAAGCCTCTCTACGTGGCCAACGCTCCGTCTGCGGATTCCAGCGTTGAAACGATTGTCGAAACGCTGAAAAAAGATCTCGCTGACGGCCTTGAAAAATACCGTGCCGACTACGCCGCCTACTATCAGGCCTGCAAGCGTCCCGACTCCCCCGCCATGCGCGATCCGAACCCCACCGTGATCCTCGTCGCCGGACTGGGAATGGTTGCTTTTGGAAAAGATAAATCCGAGTCGCGCGTCACCGCCGAATTCTACAACTGCGCCGTGGAAGTCATGCGAGGCGCCGAGGCACTCGGGGGCTACATTTCCCTGCCTCAGCAGGAAGCCTTCGACATCGAGTATTGGGCCCTTGAAGAGGCCAAGCTCCGCCGCATGCCAGCCGACAAGGAACTTGCCGGCCGTGCGGTCGTCGTCATCGGAGCCGGCAGCGGCATCGGCCGTGAAACCGCTCTGCGATTGGTCCGAGAGGGCGCTCACATCGTTTGCGTCGATCTCAACCTCTCCGGCGCACAGGCCACAGCGGATGAGATTCTCAAGAAAACCGGCATCGGCATCGGTGTCGCAGGAACCGGCATCTCCGGCTGCGGCCCCGCCATCGCCCTGCAGGCGGACATCACGAAACGGGACAGCATCCGCGCCATGCTCAACCAAGTCATTCTCGCCTACGGGGGCTTCGACTCCATCGCCATCACAGCGGGCATTTTCGTGCCGAGCGACACCACCGGCCACATCCCCGATGACAAATGGGCCCTCACCTTCAACATCAATGTCACTGGCAGTTACCTCGTCGCTGACGAAGCCTCCAAGGACTTCCGCGCCCAAGGGCTCCGTGGCTCGATGGTTCTCACCACCAGCGCGAATGCAGCCGTCGCCAAGAAAGGCAGCATTGCCTATGACACCTCCAAGGCCGCTGCAAACCACCTTGTGCGGGAACTCGCCATGGAACTCGCCCCTCTCGTCCGAGTGAACGGCGTCGCTCCAGCCACGGTCGTGCAAGGCAGCGCCATGTTCCCGCGCGACCGCGTGATCGGTTCGCTCGCAAAATACAACATCGCCTACTCGGAGTCGGAATCCGACGAGTCGCTCACCACCAAACTCGCCCAATTCTACGCCGACCGCACCTTGACCCGTTCACCCATCACGCCAGCAGACCAAGCGGAAGCCTACTTCCTCCTGATCGCCGACAGACTCTCGAAAACCACTGGCCAAATCGTAACGGTGGACGGCGGTCTCCACGAAGCCTTCCTACGGTGACACGCCAAGCTGACCGTGGAGCCTCACCATCCCTGTGCCCATAAGTTGCCCTTATGCCTACAGCATATGGGCACCTTCTTGGTGAGCGAGAGGAAAACTTGTCTGGATCATCCCCGTTCAGCGAGCGTGCAGGCTCAACTTGGTGCTTTCACTGCCCAGTCGCTTTTTCAGACCCCAAGCCGGTGCTTGCGTGCAATGGAAGCTCAGTGATTGTCCTGAGGGTCGATGGAAAAGAGCGGTCAGCCATCGTGACCGGGTCTCCCTTACCAAGGGTGCAGAGAATCTTTTAAACGCTGTATTGAAGGGCCATGGATCGTGCGATCGCAGCGATCCTCACGCAGAGTTCATGGGGCTCGAGGACCTTGGCATGGTTGCCCCAGCCAAGAATCCAGTTTTCCAGATCGGGCGCAAGACCGACCTCGAGGATGAGTTCAGCGCCTCCACCGGCGACAGGTTTAATTTTTTGGGATTTGTGCCAGATGCGCTCGGAAGCAAGGCGGGCAGCAAAGGCGTCGAGTCTCACAACGACGCGGCTGGGCTTGGGGGTTTCAAAGGCGGAGAAGCTGGAAGCCATCATGTCTCCAATGGAGAAATCTTGTGGCCGCTGGAAAGTGGACTTGAGAAATTTGGGATGACTCAAGCGCGTGAGTGCGAAGGTGCGGATGCCGGCTCGGACGAGGTCGTTGCCGATGAGATACCACTGATTGTCTATACAGCCAAGGTGGTAGGGCTCCACACGGCGGCGCTCTGCTTTTTTTCCACTGAGCTTGAAGTAATCAAACTCGACCGTGCGTTGCTCCAGAACAGCCTGGGAAAGGATATCGAAAACACGGAGTTCCTGGATTGCGTAGCCAACGGGGCGGAACGAAATGGCCTCGTTGAGATCCTGAAAAGAAAAGAAACCTTCCTCCTCAAGATTCGAGGTCATTTTTTGAAAAGCGGATTTGAGCGGCTTTTCAAAGACGGTGCCCCTGTATTGCTCGAGGGATTTCTGCGCGACGAGCAGTGCAACGATCTCGCCCTCGCTCATGGTCATACGCGGAAAGGCAGAAACCGGCTTCGTGTAGCTGAATCCCCTGTTCAGCGCATTGTAGGCGATCGGGAGGTGCATTTGATCCCGCATAAAATCCACATCACGCATGACGGTTTTGCAGGAGACCTCGAACTCCGCCGCCATGGATGTGCAGTTCGGATGGGCATTCTGACTGATGAGGTCGTGAATGCGCAGCATTCTGGCCAGCGGAGGTCGCGAATGTTGTTCCACACCGAACCTCCGCGTGCGGCGGCCTTTTTTCGTGATCGAGAGAGGAAGCTCGGCATCGCTAGAGGAAGGTGCCAGAACGGCGGGGAGAATTTTGTTCATGACATTTTGAGCGGCCCGATTTTCCCAAAGCCAAGATGTTCCTCCCACTCGGCGATTTTAACCGCCACAAAAGATTCTGCCGCTCCAAGACCGAGAGTCGTCAGAACAAAGGCAGAGTGTTGTAAATCGGGATTCGGTATCATAGAGGGTATTTACAAGCAAGTGTCCCTCATGGCAAAGCGGAATCCCACAAAGACCTGTCACTACTCCACATTTCGGCGCCAAGAATGGGGACTTTGTAGTGGGGAAAAACTCATGACAGAAATACACTTTCGCGAAAACATGCTCGCGGGTTAAAATTTGCGCTGCAAGACCACGAAAACACACACGCAGTAGCGAGACATCTTCCACACGCGGGAATGGCACTTGGGAGTGCTGATAGGGCCTCTGCCCTCTTTAGACGAGGGCTGTCAGCTTGGAAACAATTTCCCCCTTGCCACTGACTCCTACGGTTTGGTCCTGTTTGGCCCCCCCCTTGAAGTAAATCAGCGAGGGGATACTGCGGATGCCAAACTGGGTAGAAACGCCTGGGGCGTCGTCCACATTGACTTTGGCAATAGCAAATTTGCCGATGTTTTCGGCGGCAATTTCCTCAACAACTGGACCAAGCATGCGGCAAGGAGCACACCAAGGAGCCCAGAAATCGACGAGCACGGGCAAGGAGGTTCCTTGAAGGAAGGAGTTGAAGTTGGAGTCGTTTAGTTCGGCCACATTGGGATTAGACATAAAAAGGGAGTGTTAGATTTTTTTGAAATGGGAAGATCAACCTAAGAAAGTCCAGACTTGGATACCAAGGGAGAGCAGTGCAACGATAGTTGCGGCGATGCCAAGAATGAGCTCCGGTTGGGAGGACTGCTCTTGAGAGGGGATTTTGCCATCGACTGCGGTTGGCTGCGCGTTGGTGGGTAAAGAAATGTTTTTTCCAATTGGAGCAACCGATTTGGCACCAGGTTTTTTCAAATCCACAGTGGCTTGAGGGACATTGCGAGTGACTGCAGGTAGGCTGATCTTGGCAGTTTCCTTCTTCGGTGTTAAGGAGGCTCCGGGCAAAGCACCTGGGGCTTTTGGAGAAACAGGAACAGCCGATACCCTTGGCGCTTCACCAACAACTCCAGGCGGCTTGATGGCCAT
>Ga0247831_1001340_pt1 | contig 47023 bp, 54 predicted proteins | sample LaCruzMarch2015__9_FD_192406 | JGI IMG/M metagenome (GOLD analysis project Ga0247831, IMG submission 192406) | Freshwater microbial communities from meromictic Lake La Cruz, Castile-La Mancha, Spain - LaCruzMarch2015_1m | ecosystem: Environmental > Aquatic > Freshwater > Lake | place: Spain...
TTGGCCGCGAACAGTGAAAAATTTCTGATCTTGATCTTCGTCCTTGGTGCGCGGTCCGGCGCCGGTGCGGACGTCATAAAAGCCATCCCGTTGGCGCGCCGCTACGTAGAGCCGGGCCGCGACTGTGTCTTCCACCAGGGGGCCGTTGAGCGACAGCGAGCCGCCATATTGGCCGTAATTGCCGCCCGTGAGCTCGATCCCCATGGATGGCTTGAATGTCGGGGCGGCGGTCAGAACATTGATGACGCCAGCCGAGGTGTTCTTGCCGAAGAGCGTTCCTTGTGGGCCCTTTAGAACCTCGACGCGCTCCATATCCCCGATATCGCCGAAACTCACGCCGTTGCGCGGGCGATAGACGCCGTCGATGACGACGCCGACAGAGGATTCGAGACCCGGATTGTCGCCGACCGTACCGATGCCGCGGATGCGCGCCGTTGTGGATGTTTCCGACGTGGTTGACGTGACCGTGAGGCCGGGCGTCAGCGTCTGAAGGTCCTTAATGTCTCTGACGCCGGCGTTCTGCAGCGCTTCGGCGGAGAGCGCCGTGACGACCACCGGGACGTCCTGCAGGCGCTGCTCGCGCTTTTGCGCGGTGACGATGATGTCGCCAGGCGCTGCGCCGTCGTCTTGCGCGAGCGCCGGTGCGGCCGCTGAAAACGCCAGCAGCCCTAGCGAGATTCTCCCCCAATTAAGTGCGTGCGCACTCTGGGCTTTGGTTTTCATAGTCTCCTCCCTTACGCGCTCACACAAAGGCGCGCATTGCTGCTCGTTCGCACTATCGTCTCGAGCGGGCGGTCGGGGAGGAATCGATCGCTCGAACTGAGGCTTTATCGCCAACCAGCACGTCAACATTCCGCATTGTGCGATAGCAGGCAATGCTCCAATTGGGGTGCAGTGAAATTTATGTGGGCGATGGCCGCGCAGACACACTGTCCTCGTCAAAATGCAGCACCGGCCCGCTGCGCTGCGGCATGGGCCACTCGAGTTTCGTATGTGCTTAACCTTTGCGAGCGCCGCAATCGCTTTTACGGAATTCCCCATCTTTTGAAAGCCAAGGATGGAAAGAAAGTCGTTTTCGCGTATAGGGGGCGCCTTCATTCTTCGCCAACAACGCTCATATGAGGTGTTCGCACAGAGCAGCTCAAATAGGGCCAATAATTAATGCAGACGCGCGTCGCGTCTTTTCGGCGGCGGGTTAAAGTTGCAGGGCCGAACGCACGGGCTTTACCTGCATGAGTGAGATGGACGGTGCGTATGCGGCAGATTTTTGCTGCGCTGCAAAATACTGATTGATGGGATTTTATCTGTTAAAGTGAAGCCTTTTTGGCATAAACCGTGCTCTTCGTCAGACCTAATGGGGGGGTGGCGCTGCTGAGGCGTCCCAAGGTCGGTAGGGTTTTCGCGCGTCGTCCCGTTCTGGGAATACGCGCGGGCCTTTAGTTGAATAAGCGTTCCGCATTGGCGTGCGGGCCGAATGGATTCAGCAAAGAGCTGAATTGGGAGAACGTTCAGTGAATTCGATTGCCATTCCCGGTCTGGATCAAGCGCCGACAAAACATGGAAAGCTGCTGGCTTGGGTGCGCGACGTCGCTGCGCTTACGCAACCCGCGAAAGTGTATTGGTGCAATGGCTCGGATGAGGAATGGACGCGTCTGACCGAAGAACTGGTCGCCGCCGGCACATTGAAACGACTTAACCCCGCCAAGCGGCCGAATTCCTTTTACGCCGCGTCCGATCCGCGCGATGTGGCTCGTGTCGAGAGCCGCACGTATATCTGCTCCAAGGATAAGGAAGACGCCGGCCCCACGAACAATTGGATGGATCCGCAAGAAATGCGCGCGATCCTGAACCCGCTCTTCAAAGGCTGCATGCGCGGGCGCACGATGTATGTCGTGCCTTTCTCGATGGGCCCCTTGGGTTCGAAAATCTCCGCTCTTGGCGTTGAGATCACCGACAGCGCCTATGTGGCCTTGTCGATGCGCGTCATGACCCGCATGGGCAAGGGCGCGCTCGATCAATTGGGCGAAGACGGTTTCTTCGTGCCGGCCGTGCACTCTTTGGGCGCGCCGCTGGACGCGGGCGAGCAAGACGTCGCTTGGCCGTGCAACGACACGAAATATATCGTCCACTATCCGGAAACGCGGGAAATCTGGTCGTATGGTTCGGGCTATGGCGGCAACGCCTTACTGGGTAAGAAGTGCTACGCGCTGCGCATCGCCTCGGTGATGGCGCGCGACGACGGCTGGTTAGCTGAGCACATGCTCATTCTGAAACTGACCTCGCCGCACAACGAAGTGCATTATGTCACCGCAGCATTTCCATCCGCCTGCGGAAAAACCAATCTCGCCATGCTGCAGCCAACGATTCCGGGCTGGAAGGCGGAGACGATTGGCGACGACATCGCCTGGATGCGGTTCGGCGATGACGGCCGTCTTTATGCGATCAATCCGGAATTTGGCTTCTTCGGCGTTGCCCCCGGCACCGGCGAAAAAACCAACAAGAACGCGCTGCATTCGATGGACGAGAACACCATCTTCACGAATGTCGCATTGACGGATGATGGCGACGTCTGGTGGGAGGGCCTCACCAATACGCCGCCGGCGAACCTCACTGATTGGAAAGGCCGTCCTTGGACGCCCAGCGAAACTGGCGAGCCGGCCGCGCATCCGAATGCGCGTTTTGCCTGCCCGGCCAGCCAGTGCCCGATCATCGCGCCGGAATGGCAGGACCCCAAGGGCGTGCCCATTTCTGCGATCCTGTTCGGCGGGCGCCGCGCCAGCGCAGTGCCTCTCGTGACCGAAGCGTTCGATTGGGCGCATGGCGTCTTTCTGGCCTCGAACGTCGCCTCTGAAGGCACGGCCGCGGCGGAAAACAAGGTCGGCGAATTACGCCGCGATCCGTTCGCGATGTTGCCGTTCTGCGGCTACAATATGGGCGACTATTTCGCGCATTGGCTGAAAGTCGGCGCAAAGGCGGATGCCTCCAACCTGCCGCGCATCTTCTTCGTGAACTGGTTCCGCAAGGACGAGCGCGGCAAGTTCGTATGGCCGGGCTATGGCGACAACAGCCGCGTGCTGAAATGGATCTGCGAGCGTATCGAAGGCCGCGCAGCCGCGGTGGATACGCCGATCGGCCGCTTGCCGGCCAAAGAGTCGTTTGATGTGTCTGGCCTCAGCCTCACGGATGCGCAGCTCAATCTTTTGCTCACCGTTGATCAGGACGTCTGGCGCGAAGAGGCCAGCCTCATTCCAGCCGCTTATGAAAAATTCGGCGCCCGTCTGCCGCAAGAGCTCTGGAACCAATATGAAGCCCTGCTGACGCGCTTGGGCGTTCCATCCCAGGGCCGCGCCGCTGCGGCCGGCGGCCGGTAAGCGATTCATAGACATAAACTGTAAGCGGCCCGCGCAAACGCGGGCCGTTTGCGTTTCAAGCGCCGCGTTTTCGCCGGTTTTGCGCACGCATTAGGCATTTGGAAAGGGTCTCCATATTGCTTGGTAATTAAAATAATAAGTGAGAACTTATTTGTTGGATCACCAAGATATGTTTCCAGCGCTGCGCGCGCTCGCCGATCCACTGCGCCGGAGCTTGTTTGAAGCGTTGGCGGCGGTGGGAGAGTTGCCGGTGGACGCACTCACCAAGGGCCGCGGCGTGTCCCAGCCCGCCATTTCTCAACATTTGAAAGTGCTGCGCGACGCCGGGCTGGTGATCGAACGCCGGGAAGGTCGGCGGGCCTATTATCGCGCCTTGCCTCAAGGCCTCGATCCGCTGCATTCTTGGCTTCAACAACAGGCGCGCAATTTGGAAGCGCGCCGGCCCAAGGGAGCCCCTGAATGAGCGACGAAGTTAAAATCTCCAATTTGCTGTATACTTATTGCGAGCTCATGGATGCGGGGCGCTTCGAAGACGTCGCGCGGCTCTTCGAACACGCGAAGATCAAAGCGGGCAATTCCGGCGGCGAGCCCATCATCACGGATTGGCGCGGCGTGCTCGAAACCTGGAACCGTATGGTTCAAACCTATCCTGACGGCACGCCGCGCACCAAACATCTGGTGCTGAACCCGATCATCGAAGTGGATGCGTCGGGTAAAAGTGCGGAGACGCGCTCCTATTATTTAGTGCTGCAGGCGACGGAGGGCTTCCCGCTGCAGCCAGTGGCGGCCGGGCGGTATCATGATCGCTTCGAGAAAGTCGACGGCAAGTGGCGCTGGGCCTATCGCGATTATTCAATGTTCGACATGCAGGGCGACCTTAGCCGCCACTTAATTGGCTATGCGTGATCGAAATGCTGTTTTGACTCGTCCAGGCGCCGCAGCACGGGCGGCGGCGCACATTCTTCCGGTGTGAGCAAAAGATTTTGCCGATGGAGCCATTGGCCGAAATCGCGCCGTCCCGTCAAGATGGCGATCGGCGCAGCGGCGATCATGCCGCCGAGCAATGGCGCAGATGGGCTCAACCGATCCAACGAGTTGACGAGCGCCAGCGTCACCGCGACGCCCAATGCGCTTTGCCAGCCGAAATAGCTGGCTGCGTCTTTCGCCGGCAAATCGTCGGCGTCGCGGCGCTGCGTCGTCCAGCCTAGGTCCTTGCCAAACAGAATGCCGAGCACGGCGGCGGTTTGCGACACCATTACGGCGGGTCCAACCAACGCGGCGATGAGGATTTCCGTCAGCGCACCGCCGATCAGGGCCGCGGCGCCGCCAAAGCGTTCGCGTAGATCGGTGCGAGAGAGAATATAGGCGCAACCGAATAGTTTCGGCCCTAACAACAGCGTCACCATCAACAAAGGCGCGGAGATGACATTGATGAAGAAGCCCGGATCGGTCCAATTCATGTCGGCGTGCCAATTGCCGATGCCGCCCGCTACGCGCAGGATCAAGTAGCCCACGAACATCGGCGCCGCGACATAGAGCATGCAATTCAGCACCAGCTGCGCCCGCTGAATCCAATGCAGGCCCGGCGCAGTGATGAAGCGAAGGTTCTGTATATTGCCTTGGCACCAGCGCCGGTCGCGATCCATGAATTCCAAAAGCGTCGGCGGGCATTCTTCGTAGGAGCCCGGCATCGATGGCGCCATGCGGACAGAATAGCCGGCGCGGCGCATCAGGATTGCTTCGACCGTATCGTGGCTGAGAATGCGATCTTCGCGGCTATCGTCGCTGACTTCCGGAAGGCCAGCATGCGCGGCGAACGCCTTCGTGCGGATCAAGGCGTTGTGGCCCCAATAAAGGCCTTCCTCGCCATTCCAGAACGCCAAACCCGCCCAGGCCACGGGGCTGTAAACGCCGACGCCGAATTGCAAATAGCGCCCAAACAAGGTGCGGCGCTTTACGATGGTGGGCAAGGTTTGCAGAAGGCCAATTTCCGAGCGGCGCTCCATCACGCCGACGAGATGACTAAGCGCCTCGCCGCTCATAATGCTGTCGGCATCTAGGATTGCAGCTTGCTGATAGGCGCCGCCGAAACGCTTCACCCAATCTGAAATATTGCCTGGCTTGCGCGCGTGATTGAAAACACGGCGGCGATAGAAAACGGGGATAGGGCTTTTCGTTTTGAGGCGAGCGAAGGCTTTTTCTTCTTCGGCGGCGATGGCTGCGTCTGTTGTGTCGCTCAAAAGGAATATATCGAACCAGTCTTTGTGGCCGGTGGTTTCGATAGAGTGGGCCACAGCGAGGAGGCGTTGGCAGACCGCTTTGGCGTCCTCGTTATAAATGGGCATCAAGATCGCGGTGCGGGTGGAAGGTTGCGGCGCCGGCGCCTTCAAATTCATGCCCAGCATATCCTGCTGGCGCGTCATCACGATGATGAAGCCGATGAGCGCATTCACAAACCAAAACGACAGGCCGAGCAGCAGCGGTGTGAACAAGGTCAGCGCGGCAATTTCAATCGGCGTGAGGCCATTGCGCAGGAAGTCGCCAAGATTGGCGCTGAGGGCGCAGGCGCAAAGGATAGCCGCGCCGATGAATAATACGCCGCGCCGGAAGATCATAACGCGTTTGGCGTGTTTTGGGAGGGGCCCGCTGCGGGTCCAAGATTCAAGCGCCTGCGCCGGCATGGCCAATGGCGCGGACTCAGGCAGATCTGCAAACGCATCATTGTCCGCGAAAGCAGCTTGCGGCTTGCTCATCGTGGTCGCCCCCGCTTCAACGCCTTTACCCCCGGCGTTGAGTGTTTCGTCGATCCCGTCTGTAACAGACGCCCCCGGCTCAGGGTTAAGCATAAACAAACAAAATGGGCGAGCCTGTGGCGCGCGCTACGGGTTATTTTTTCAGCTTTACCTCCGCTGAATCGCTTAGGTGACAGTTTTATGAACGCTTTCACCGCATAGCTTTTAATCGAGCGTGCGCCTGTACCGCAGCATAGCCACAGTCACCAGCGCGATTGTGATCACCAGCAAGGCGAAAAACTCGCCGCCGAGGTCGAGAAAGCCTGCCCCTTTGAGCATGACGCCGCGGATAATTCTCAGAAAGTGCGTGATTGGTAGTGCTTCGCCGAGCAGCTGCGCCCAGAGCGGCATGCCGCGAAACGGAAAGGCAAAGCCCGATAAAAGAATGCTGGGTAAGAGGATAAAGATGGAGAGCTGGATCGCCTGCATCTGTGAGCGCGCCAGGGTCGAGACCACAAAGCCCAGCGACAGATTCGAAATGATGAAGCCGGCCAGGCCGAAAAACAACACGATGGGATTGCCGAAGAACGGAACCTGAAACAAAAACAGCGCCGCCGCCAAAGAGATGATTGTCTGGACTGCGCCGACCAAAATGTAGGGCGTGAGTTTGCCAATCATCACTTCGATCGGCTGCGCCGGCATGGCCAGGAGATTCTCCAGCGTGCCGCTCTCGCTCTCCCGCGTCATGGAGACCGAGGTCAACATAAGCATGGTCATGGTCAGGATCACGCCGATGACGCCTGGCACGATGGAAAGCTGCGAGCGGCCTTCGGGATTATATTGCCGGTGGATGATGATCTCGACCGGCTGCCCCTTCATTGGTTCGACCAGCATGTTGCTCGTTCCGCCGCGCATAGATTTGAGTTCATTGCGCAGCGCGAAAAGGATGACGCTTTGCGCCTGGCCGATGGCGTTGCTCGAAGACGACGGGTCGGAGGCATCGGCGGCGATCAGCACTTGCGGCTGGTCGCCGCGCAACAGATCGCGGGAGAAGTTCGCGGGGATCGTCACCACAAAAGCCACGGCGCCGCTTTTGAGCAAACGCTCGCCCTCGGCCGGATCGGCGAGCGCACCCTTGAAGTCGTAATAGCCGGAATTTTCCATGGCCGCGACGATCGACCGGGTGAAGCGGCCTTGATCCTCGGCGATCACCAATGCTGGCAGGTTCTTCGGATCCATATTGATGGCGAAGCCGAAGATCATCAATTGAATGAGCGGCATCATGACCATCATGCCGAGCGTCAAGCGGTCGCGGCGCACCTGCACGAATTCCTTCAGGAACACGGCTTTTATGCGTGCCAGCGGTGAGCACAGCGAGGCGGGGATCGCAAGGTTCACGTGTTGCGCTCCTGCGATTGCGCCATCAGCTCTATGAAAACGTCTTCGAGGCTGGGGCGCTCGGACCGCCATTCTAAATTTCGATCGTTGCGGTACGGCGCAATGGCGGAATCAAGCAGCGCGGGATCTCGGCCGCTGATATGCAAGGCCGCACCGAAATAGGCGACATGCTCCACGCCGGGCGCGCCGCGCAGGCTTTCGGCCAGTTTGCGCACGCCATCGCCCTCGGCGACAAAGGTGGTGAGGCCCGAGCCGTCGATGATCTCCGCCACCGTGCCCTGGGCGATGATCTTCCCATACGCAAGATAGACGATGCGGTCGCAGCGTTCGGCTTCGTCCATGTAATGCGTGGAGACCAACACAGTGAGGCCGCCAGAGGCCAAGCGGTGAATCTGATCCCAGAAGTCTCGGCGGGCTTGCGGATCGACGCCGGCGGTGGGCTCGTCGAGCAGCAACAATTCCGGCTTGTGCATCGTGCAGGCGGCGAGCGCCAAGCGTTGTTTCCAGCCGCCCGAGAGCGAGCCCGCCAATTGATCGTGGCGCGATGCGAGGCCCAATTCTGTGAGCGTCTGATCAACCAAGGTCTTCGCATCGGGAATTTCATATAATCGCGCGACGAACTCCAGATTCTCCCGGATCGTAAGGTCCTGCCAATAAGAAAACTTCTGCGTCATGTAGCCGACGCGGCGTTTGATCTCGCGCGCTTCAGTGAGGATGTTGAAGCCGAGGCATTCACCGTCGCCTTCATCCGGACGCAACAAACCGCACAGCATACGGATGGTTGTGGTCTTGCCGGAGCCGTTGGGCCCTAAAAACCCCCAGACCTCGCCTTTGGGCATGGCGATGTCGACGTGGTCCACCGCCACGCGCTTGCCAAACCGCTTGGTAAGGCCGCGGACATCGAAGGCAAGAATGCTCTCGGGCTCTGGCGCCATTTCAGGCGGCTTTGAGTTTGGCGCTGAGATGGACGGTCACCGGTACGCCCGGCCGCAGATCGGCGCCATTGATGGGCGTGGCCTCAATCATAAACACCATGCGCTGGCGTGCGCTTTCGGAAAAGATGATGGGCGGCGTGAACTCGCTTTCTCGCGCCACGAAGCGGATGCGGCCCTGCAGACCTTTGGCGCAACCGTCGCAGGAAAGCGCGACCACATCGCCGGTTTTGATCTTTGCGACGTCTTCGACCGGCGCGAAGAAGCGAATGAAAATGCGGCCTTCCGGCAGCACCGACAAAATGGGCGCTCCGGCGGCGACATATTCGCCGGGTTCGCGTAAGCGATCCTCCACCGAACCGCTGATGCGCGAGGCCACCTGGCGTTGATCCTTCACCCATTGCGCTTGGGTCAGCGCGGCGCCCGCCGCCGCGCTATTGGCGCGCGCCGCTGCGAGTTGATCTGAACGCGCCGAGAGCTTCGCGGCTGCGATGGACTTGTTGATCTGCGCCACTTGCGCATCGGCTGAGCGGCGCTGAGCCGTGACGGCGTCGAGCTTAGCCTGACTGGCGAAGCCTTTCTCCACCAGCGGCCGCCAGCGTGATTCTTCGGTGTGGGCGAGATCTGCTTGCGCCATAGCGATGATGCGCTGCGCCTCTAAGGGCGCGAGGTCTGCCGGGCGGGCGCCGCGTGCGAGGTCGCGCGCCGTTGCTGCTGCCGCGACGGCGCGCTCGGTTGCTTCTGCGGTCTGCGCCGCTTCGCGGTCGGTATCGAGCGTGAACAAAGCATCGCCTGGTTTGACCGCCGCGCCGCGATCTACCGCCACGGCCGTGAGCCAACCCGCTTGCGGCGCCGCGATCAGCGCGTAATCGGCTTCGACATAGCCAGTATAGGAGGAATTTTTCCCGCTGCAGGCGGCGAGGGAAATAAGCAGAAAAATCGCCGCCGCCTTGCGAAGCGCTCGGATCATGGCGTTGCTCCCGTCTCGGGCGCCATGCCGCGCATATACACGCCGACATGCGCGTCGAGAAATTTGGCGGCGTCGTAAGGTTCGGTTTCGACCGCCGAAAAGGTAATGCGCCAGAAAAGGGTTTTGATGAGCGGCGCCGCGAACAAGCGGGCCGCGATCTCCGGTTCCATGGCGCGCATCTCGCCGCGGGCCATCGCGCGTTTCAAGAAATCGGAAAGCGCGCCCAACACGACAGAGACGATCTCGGTGAGATGGAAGCGGGCGATCTCGGGAAAGTTGCGCGCCTCGGAAATGATGATGCGCGCATAAGTGGGCAGGGCGCCTTGCTCCATGAAGCCGAGCGCGGCCGTCGCGATTTGGCGCAGCATCGGCTCCACTGGCCCTTCATACGCGCTGATTTGTGACGCCAGGGCAGACAAGAACGGGGCGATGTCACGCCGGGCGAGCGCCTCCAGCAGCGCCTGCTTGGACGGGAAATAGAGATAAATCGCGCCCTTGGTGATGCCGGCTTTGGCCGCAACGTCTTCCATGCGCGTGCCTGAAAAGCCCTTTTCGCCAAAAGCCTCCAGCGCGGCGGCCAGAATGTTCTCGGGCTGTGCGGCCTTCTTGGCGGCGCGGATTCCGATTTTGGCCAAAGGGGCAGGCTTTTTCATATAAGTTGACTAAACGTTTATTCAGTGAAATGCAACAGATAGCATGGCCTTGGATGAATTCAGCGTCTCGGTCGCGCCTTCGAGCGGTTATCCTGCTGAATGTCATTGGGGTTTGGGATTGGCGGCCCAATATTGGTAAGCGGCAAGCAGTCGTCGCAACGTCCTTCAGGAGACTGGCTCATGAGCGTATCCCTCGGTTTGTCCCATGAGATTGTCGGGTATCTGGGTGCGCATAACCCGCTGGAGCATCCCGTTTTGCGCCGTTGCCGCGCTGAGACGATTGCGATGGGCGACATCGCTCGGATGCAGATCAGCGCGGAGCAAGGCGCGCTGATGCAGCTTCTGGCGAAAATGGCGCACGCCCGCACCGCGATCGAGATCGGCGTTTTCACCGGCTATTCGTCGCTGGCCGTCGCGTTGGCGATGCAGGACATGCACGGCGCCGCCGCTAAGCTCCATGCGCTCGACGTCAGCGCGGATTACACAGCCAAGGCCAAGGAATATTGGGCTGCGGCCGGCGTCGATGGCGTCTGCCAGCTGCATCTGGCGCCCGCCGCCGAAACGCTGACCCAATTTGTGAAAGAGGAGCGCGGCGGCTCGTTCGACTTCGCTTTCATCGATGCGGATAAAACCGGCTACAGGAATTACTATGACCGGTGCCTCAGCTTGTTGCGGCCGGGCGGCATCATGCTGTTCGACAATATGCTCTGGAGCGGCGCGGTCGCTGATCCGGATGTTCAAGATGAAGACACCGTGGCCCTGCGTGAACTCGCCGCCTTTGCAAAGACCGACGGCCGGGTCGATATGGCGCTGACGGCGGTGGGCGATGGCGTATTGGTCTGTCGGAAGCGGTAAGCTCCAGCGCGCGGGCTTCGTTTAATCGCTCTGGGCCGTACGCGCCGCCTGTCCTAATATTCGAATCACACCAAGTCTTATGGGTTAGGTCGCGCATGAAAGTTCTTTTGGCGGCGGCGGCGATGCTCACAGCAGGCGCCTGGTTTGGTCTCGCGGCCGCGCAGACCGGCGCGTGCGCGGACGACGATCTGAAATGCCGTATTGCAGCGCTGGAAACGCGCTTGGCCGCGCTTGAGGCCAAGCCAGCGCCCGTCGCGGCGCTGCCGCCCGGCGCAGTGATCGCGCCGACGCTTTTTTCGGTGCAGCGGACCTGTAAAGTGAACTGCGTCGAGGAAGCTGCCGCTGAGTGCCAGAAGAAGGGTTTTGCGGAAGGCGCGGTGCGCAACCTTGATCGTCCGAAATCAGGTCAGACTGTCCTGACGCGGATTGCCTGCAAGAATTAAAGCGCCCAGCCAATTAAAGGAGTCTTGGTGAAGCATTTGCCAAGCGTCACAGCGCGAGGAATGATGAGCCTATGCTGCGCAGAATAATTATCGAAATCATACTCTTCGCGTTTCCTTTCGTCCTCTATTTCGGGAGCCGCGCGGTTGCGCGTGCGCTGAAGCCCGGAATCGTCTTGGCGGATTACAGCCGGCGCATGCCGTATCTCATCATGGCGGGCGCCGCCTGCGCGGTCGTGGGATTTGTTCTCACCTGGGCGCTTGAGCCGCGGCACGTGAACGAGACCTATGTGCCCTCGCGCATCGAAAATGGCGAATTCAAGCAAGGCGGTTTCACCACCGAGGCGCCGAAGCGGGAGGCCCCCGATTTGACGCCGATGCAAAAAGCGGCGCAGGCGCGCCAGAGCGCGGCTGAGGAGGCGGCGCCGGCGCCAAGTACGGCGCCATGAGCATCGAGAATTTAAAGGACAGCGCGCCACAGGCCATGCAGTGGCTCGATTCTGCGCCTGCTCGCAAAGTGATGAAGGCATTGGAAGCGGCGCGCCCCGCGGCGCCGCAGGTAGAAGGCGCAATGGCGCGCTTTGTCGGCGGCTGCGTGCGCAACGCGCTTTTGGGACAAGAAGTCGACGATATTGACATCGCCACGCCGCTGACGCCGCCGCAAGTGGCTGATGCGCTGCTGGCGGCGGGCATTAGAATGGCGCCGACGGGTATCGAGCACGGCACCATCACAGCGGTCGCAGACGGCGTCCCCTTCGAAATCACCACTTTAAGGCGTGATGTGGAAACGGACGGCCGCCGTGCTGTGGTGGCCTTCAGCGCCGACTGGACCGAAGACGCGCAGCGCCGAGATTTTCGCTTGAACGCCATCTATGCGGATGCCGACGGCGCCATTTTCGATCCAGTCGCTGGGGTGGCGGATGCGCGTGCGGGGCGGGTTATTTTTATTGGAACGCCGGACGATCGCATTCGCGAGGATTATCTACGCATCCTGCGCTTCTTCCGCTTTTCAGCCTGGTATTCGAAAGCGCCGCTCGATGAGGAGGGCTTCGCCGCTTGCGCGCGGCATATCGACGGTATGGCGAGCCTTTCTGTCGAGCGAATTTGGAAAGAGTTGAAAAAGCTCCTGGCGGCGCCGGACCCGCGATTGGCGTTGCATGGTTTGGAAGTTGGCGGCTTGCTGAGGAAGATACTTCCAGAAGCCCCAGGCGCCGCGATGCTGGATCGTTTGATTGGCGCGCAAGTTCGGATGTCGTCCAATGGCGCCGCGTTTGCGCGCGCCGATTCGATGCCGCGCTTTATGGCGCTGGTGCTGGATGCTGAAGCCGGCGCGCGCGCGGCGGTGCGCTTGAAGATGTCCAATGAGGAAAAGGAACGATTGGCGGAAGGCTTGTCGCGCGATGGGGCGCCGATGCCGCCGATTTCCGAACGCGCGGCGCGGGCCGCTTTGTATCGACTGGGGCGGCAGGCGTTTCAAGATCGCCTGATTCTGACCTTGGCCAATGCACATGCCGATTCGGATCTGGCGCGCTTCAAAAGGCTGAGCGATTTCGCAAGCGCCTGGGCGGTCCCGAAATTACCGATCGGTGGCGACGATCTCTTGCGCGTCGGATTGAAGCCTGGGCCGCAGGTCGGCGCAAGCCTGCGTTCGGTGGAAGATTGGTGGATTGAAAACGATTTTCCGGCGGACCGAAAAGTGCTGCTGGCCAAAGCGCAGGAATTTGCAAAAGGAGCGACTCCGTAATCGGAAAAGAAGCTTCATACGCCGTCACCCCTCACGAGCGCGCTAACGCGAAAATGCGGGGCCCAGTTTTCTAATAGTCACAATTTGAGCTCGCTTTGTACGTCTAGGCCCCGCATTTTCGCACTGCTGCGCAGCGCTGCGTGCGGGGTGACGATTTAGCGTCAGCTCTTTTCCGGCGCGCCGCCGCGCATGATGGCGAAGATGTCGTAAATGGCCTCTTGAATCGATTCCACGAAAATGCCGGCCTGGCCTGCATTCGCCAATGTTTTCCAATCGATATAGGCGTCTTCGAAATCGGCGCTGATTTCGCCCATGGGCGTGATCAAAACGCTCAAGGATTCAGCTGCGGCTTCGAGCGCGATCGGGATGTGACTAATGGTGAGTTCCGCGTCTTCACCGAAGCCCTCGACGTCACTCGGCGGATCGAGATCCCGCACGGTAATGTGCGCGATCATGCGCCCCTTGAAGGGCTCGACGCGGCCAACGATCACCCGCGCCGCCGGATTGGGGGCGCCGCGCATGGTCCACACTTGCCCAGGCTTTAAGAGGCCTAATTTATCGCCGAAATCACTCATTGGAGCTCCATGGGTGTTTTCTAGCCCAGAGGCGTCGCGACCGCCAATTGATCACCACTGAAGATCGGACGGCCGGTCGATGTCGTGGAAGATCGCTTTGGTTTGGACAGGCAGGGTCACCACTTCGTTGCGCCGGGCTTGCAGCAGCGGCCAGGGTGTTCGATCCCCTGAGAGGGCTGTCGCATCGCCAGCCGCCTCTGCGGACAGCAAAGCGGGATTGCCCCACGCTCCGGCCAGCGACGGCACAACAGCATAAGCGTCCGGTTCCGCCGCCGCAAATAGCTCCGACAGCAAAGCGCCGTCGATATCGGGCATGTCGCCGTGCAGCACCAGCGTCCAATTCGCCGCCGCGGCGGCAGCGAGCCCCAGCTTGAGCGATTCTGCAAAACCGGTTTCAGGGGCGTTGTTGTGAATGATGTCGAATGGAGTTGCGCAATAGGTGGAGACGGCTTGGGTGATCAGCCGGCGATCTCGGCCTGTAACCAGTATCCGCCTGTCGACAGGCGCCAAGCCGAACGCTTCGGCCGCCCAGCCGACCAACGGGCGGGACTTGTATTCGAGAAGTAATTTGTTCGAACCGGGAAACCGCGAAGACATCCCGGCGGCAAGCAACAACGCCGCTTTCATATCTGCGGCGTAAACTGATCCTTTCGCTTCTGCAACGCCGCTTCGATGACGGCGCGATGAAAGCGGGCGAGGGGCTGTGTTTAACGCAGGTATTGCGCCCGTGAGCGCTGAAAAGCGGCGGCAAACCGCGTAAAAAGAATGCGGATGATTCGCGTGGATGATTCGCACGGCGGAAGCTGGACGAGAGGTGGCATGCAATTCGATATAATCGTTGTCGGCGGCGGTTCGGCCGGCTGCGCGATGGCGGCGCGTCTGTCGGAGGATGGCCGTCTTAACGTGATCCTGATCGAAGCGGGCACGGCCGACAAGCATGGCGTCACGAAGATCCCGGCGATGGGCGCCGCCGCCATACAGAATCCCGAATTCGATTGGCGCTTCCGCGTAGAACCAGATCCCAGCATCCGCAACCGGGCCGATATCTGGCCGGCGGGAAAATGCTTGGGCGGCGGCGGCGCTATTAATGGCATGGCCTATATCCGGGGTCTGCCAGACGATTACGATCGCTGGGCGCGAGAGGGCGCCGACGGCTGGGACTACACCAGCGTTCTTCCGGTGCTGAAGCGCATCGAATTCAACGAACGTGGCGCGGATGATTTTCGCGGCGTCGATGGACCGCTGCGTATTTCAGAAGGCCGCGATCATTCGCATCTGGTTGACGAGTGGATAGAGGCCGCCGTCGATAGCGGCGTGTTCCGTAGTCCGGACCTCAACGGCGCGCGCGGCGAAGGCGTGGACTTTGTGCAAGTCACGCAAAAGAACGGCGTGCGCCAATCGGCGGCGGTCTTTCTTGAGAGTGCGCTCAAACGTAAAAACCTCCAGCTCATCGCCGATGCGCAGGTGACGCGCATCCGCTTCGACGGACGTCGCGCCATCGGCGTGGATTACATGCAATTCGGCCAAGTCTTTTCGATCGACGCGGCGCGTGGCGTCGTGGTGAGCGGCGGCGCGATCAATTCGCCGCGTCTCCTGCTTGGCTCGGGTATTGGTCCTGCCGCGCATTTGCGTGAATTGGGCATTGAGATCGTTGCGGACCTACCGGGCGTCGGCGAAAATCTGCAGGACCATCCCGGTGCGCAAATGGTGCACGACGTCAATGTGCCGACGCTTAATAGCGACGCGCGCGGTCTGGGCGCTTTGAAGCAGGCCTTAACGTTTGGGCTCTCCCGCAAGGGTTTGTTGGCGGCGTCGCTCGGTCATGCGCATGCCTTCGTGCGCACGCGCGACGGACTCGATACGCCAAACGCGCATTTGATTTTTTCCGCCTATGCGCTGGACTTCGACAAGGACGGCACGCTGGTGATGCGCAAGCAGCCATCGATCAGCACCTTCGTGCATGTCTGTCATCCAAACGCCCGCGGCGCCGTGCGGTTGCGCGCGCCGGACCCGTTGGCGCCGCCGCTCATACGGCATTTTGTGCTTGAGCATGAGGATGATCTAGAATCGCTGATTGAGGCGCTTGAATTCGCGCGGCGCGTCGCGGCGCAGCCGGCTTTTAGTCAACGCATCACCGGCGAAGTGCGGCCGGGCTCGCACGCTTCGAACAAAGACGGCCTCCGAGAATTTCTGCGTCAGTATGCGACGCCGTCTTACGATTTTGCGGGGACATGCAAGATGGGCGTGGACGCCATGGCGGTGGTTGATCCATCACTGAAAGTGCGGGGCGTCGAAGGGCTTTGGGTGGCGGACGCATCCGTCATGCCAAGCCTTGTGGCGGGGGGCGCGAACGCCACCGCCATCATGATCGGCGAAAAGGGAGCGGATTTGGTGAAGTCCGCTTTGGCGGCTTAACGCAGTGCGGGATTAGCGGCGTGGGCCTTATGCGCTTTTGCGATGAGATAGCTCTGGATCGCGCGGGCGCCCGCTGGGTGCAACGAATCGTTCCAAGCCGGCATAACGCTGTCTTTTAGCGCACCGTGCAGGACAATCGTGCGTCTAAAAGTCCGCATCTGCTCCTAAGGGCTGTATTATGAGGGTCGTGCAATCAAAAGAAGCGGCGCTACCAACCTACACGCTAGGCGGCGTCGGATCCTGAATGATGTCGGGACCGGGCCGCGCGGCCAATGAAGTGCGCGGCGGTGCGGCGGTCTGTTGCTCGAGCATCCGCCGGATCACGGGCGCCTCGCCCCGATGGAAACTTAACACCCGCGCATGCGCAGCTTCATCCGCCACGGTCGGACGTGCGATGCGCCGCAAATGATCGAGCCAAGTTGGACTATGGTAGTGCTCGGTCCAAATGTCGGGATTATCAATATCTTGCGCTAGGCTCCAGCGCTGGGCGCCGTCGCGCCGCCTTATGCGCCCCATCTCATGCATGGCTTCGACAAAGGCCGCGGCATCTTCACTGGCGATGTTGTAATCGATCGAGACGACGACCGGTCCGCTACGCGGGGATATCGCGAGAAGCGGCTCCGGCAAAATCCGCGTGCGCTGCCAAGGATCGAGTGAGGCGCCTTCTAGGCGCGGCATCTTGAAGCGCATCAGCCAGACCAGGCTCAGCACCATCAGCGCCCCAGCGGCGCAAAGCGTTTCTGTCAAGCCGGCGTGCGTCGCAACAACGCCCCACAGCGCGGAGCCGATGGCGAGACCGCCAAACAAGGCCATCTGATAAATTGCAATCGCCCGACCCGCCACCCAACGCGGCGAGGACATTTGTACGGCGACGTTCAACGACGCTAAGGCCAAAACCCATGCCGCGCCGGCGGCCGTTGTGGCCAGGATTGTCAGCGGAAGAAACGGGCTTACGCCGGCGATGACGGTGCCGATTCCGAAAGCCGCCGTCGATGAATTGACCAAGAGGTTGCTGGAATAGCGTTCGCGCAGGCGCGTAATCAGCAGCGCGCTGGCCATGGCGCCCAGACCAAAAGCACCGAATATGGCGCCATAAGTCATTGCGCCGCCGTGCAGCACATTGCGTGCGATCAGCGGCATCAAAGCCCACAAGGCTGCGCCAAGAATGCCGAACATCGCCGCGCGCAGCGTCACGCCGATTATCGCAGGGGAGAGGGTGACATAGCGCACGCCGCTACCGATCGCCCTGTGCAACGTTTCTTTCGGCAAAGTCGATTTCGGAATGTCCGGGCGCCAGCGCTGCAGCGCCACAATCAGACCGATATAGGAAAAAGCATTGACGGCGAAGGCGAAGGCCGCGCCCAACCCCGCTACGATGGCGCCGCCGATCGCGGGCGCAACGCTGCGTCCAACATTGAAGCCGAATGCATTCAGCGATACGGCGCCGGCGAGTTCGTGGCGCGGCACCTGATCGGAAATGGAGCTTTGCCAGGCGGGAAGCTGAATGGCCCCGCCCGCGGCGATCAAGAACGTGAATAACAGCAGCACCCACGGGCTCATGAAGCCGAGATAGGCGGCGACAGCGAGCGCAGCGGAGATCACAGCCATGACGATTTGCGCGATCAGCATGATCAAACGCCGGTCGTACAAATCAGCGAGGGCGCCTGCGACCAAAGACAAAAGCATGATTGGCGCGACATTCGCGAATTGCACCAGCGCCACCATTTGCGGCGAAGGATTCAGCGTCGTCATCAGCCACGCGGCGCCGACGGCCTGAATGATGCCGCCCATATTCGATGCGATATTGGCGGCCCAGAGCTCTGCGAAGGCCTTATGCTGCAGAGGCGAAAGCATGCTCGCCTTACCGGGCGGCGCATCCGCGCCAGCGGGAGTGTTCGATAGAGCCACGTCTTATCCGTTTTCGCGATGATGGGCGCGAGATGGCGCGCGCGCAACCGCGCGTCCACGGGATTTGCGCCGCCAATATCGGCGCAAATCGCCGGCATGGCCCAATAAAGCTTTGGCTAACTTTTGCCTTATAGGAACGTTAACGCACAGTCAGTCCAGATACGAGGATTGGTCATTTATCAGGTTATTGGAAACCCCTTTATGAGCGACCCGGTAAGGGAGCCGCGTGAGCGAGACGGGTTCGTGAGTTCCACGCCGTTTCCGAAGGAGACCAGGCCGGGTCACCCCCACGATACGCCCGAGACTTTCGAAGATGAGCATCGCCCACCCGTGCTTGGCGTTTTGCTTGTATTTATTATCGTGTTTTGGGGCGGCGTCGCTGCGTTTTTGCTGCTGCGTTAAAACGTCGATCGGGTGCAGGATGCCGCGCCGCGGATCAATTGCTTCGATTTCGAACGATCGCGTTTCCCCTTTGGCAATTTCACCCCCTTAGCAGCGCGATTATGATTGCTGTGCGCAGCGCAGCATTTGGGGGAGCCCCCAATGCCAGTCTTCAAATTGTTGTATTCCTTTTGCGGACGAATCAGAATCGCAAAAGGGCGGAGCGCCACACCGGATGCGGAGGCGCCGCAAAAAACGGACACGAATCCGCGCTTTGCTGTGTCCTTCCCAAACTGCCCGGCGCTCCCGCGCGGGCGACCTTTGGCGCACTGAAGCCAAGGACGTTCGGGCGCGCGCCCGTGCGGCGCCGTTAAACGCTCCCGCTTAGGCGGTCAGCACTTTTTCCAGCGCGCCAAACAGCGCAGCAAGTTCGTCATCGGCGATCGTAAAGGCCGGCGCCAAATACACGACGTCGCCGAACGGACGGATCCAAACCCCGCATTCAACAAATCGCGCGCGCAAAGCCTGCGAATCGACCGGCGCGGCGAATTGAATGACGCCAATGGCGCCAAGTGCGCGAACATCCATGACGCCAGGCGCATGACGCAGCGGCGCGAGGCCCGCTTTCAGTTTTGCTTCCAGTTCCTTGACTTGTTCCAGGCGCGGCTCTGTCTCGAACAGATCGAGCGAGGCGTTCGCCGCTGCACAGGCCAGCGGATTGGCCATAAAGGTGGGGCCATGCATCAGCGCCTTCACCGCATCGTCCGACCAGAATGCATCGAAGACATGCCGGCGCGCCAAGGTCGCCGCGAGGCCGATCGTGCCGCCGGTCAGCGCTTTCGACAAACACATGACGTCCGGCACGATATCGGCCTGCTCGCAAGCGAAGAGCGTGCCCGTGCGTCCAAAGCCAGTGAACACCTCATCGGCGATGAGCAATTCGCCACGATTTTGAACCGCGTCCGCAATCGCCTTCAGCGTGGTCGGGCTATGCATCCGCATGCCGCCTGCGCCTTGCACCAATGGCTCGATCAAGACGCCCGCCAATTCCTCGCGGTGTTGATCCAGCAATTGCTCCAGCGCCTGCAGGCGCTGGGGGGTGTCCGGTAAATCGGCGAAAATCTGCTGCGGGATATAGGCGCCGAAATGCGCGTGCATACCTTCGTCCGGATCGCAGGCGGACATAGCCCCCAGCGTGTCGCCGTGATAGCCGCCACGAAAAGCGATAAAACGCGTCCGGTTTGGGAGGCCCTTATTGAGCCAATATTGCACCGCCATTTTCATGGCGACCTCGACGCACACCGAACCCGAATCGGAAAAAAACACGTGATCCAGATCGCCCGGCGCAATGCCGGCGAGCCGCGCCGCCAAGTTTTCCGCTGGTCCGTGGGTCAATCCGCCGAACATCACATGCGGCATAAGCTCCAATTGCTCTGCGACAGCGGCGCGGATGTGCGGATGATTGTAGCCGTGACAGGCAGTCCACCACGATGACGTACCGTCGATCAGGATCCGGCCATCTTCCAATTCAATGCTTGCGCCTTCCGTGCGCACGGCCCGTATCGGCGGTGCGGCGCTCTTCATCTGAGAATAAGGACGCCACAGATGCGGGATGGAAGCTTTATCTGCCATAGGTGCGTTTCATCAGGCCGCCGCAACTTGTCAAGGTAATGCACTTGCGCCGCCTCAAACATTCCTATGCGCTGCGGTTATAAGCTGCGCCAGCAATCATAGGGCCAGACATCAGGGGCCAGAGATAACGGAGGAAATTCAGTGCGGAAATTTTGGAGATTCGCTGCATGTGCGGCGGCGACAAGCCTGAGCGCAGGTTTGGCGGCGTGCGTCGGGCAGGAGGAAGCGGCTGGGAAAGCGGCGCTGATCAGCGACGGGCGGGACATTGCCGACGCGCATTGCGCCGCCTGCCACGCTGTTGGGTCGTTCGGGGATAGCCCCAATGCGGCTGCGCCGCCATTTCGACGCGTCCTTTCGGACTACAACGAAGCGACCCTCCAAGACGATCTCATTGCGGGAATACAAGTGGCCCACCCCATGCCGGTCTTCCAGATCAATCCAAAGGGCGCCGACGCTTTGATCGCCTACTTAAGAACGATTGAGGACAACCCGAAAACGCCCCAGTGAGCCGGGATGTTTGGAGGGCTGTTGCATTGCACCAAGTTGGAATCGCGCTGCGCCTAACGGACATTTCACTTGAAATGGCTTTTTGATCGGAGGCACAATTCCGCATGGTGAGAGCGCTCAATTAGAAGCGCTCCCCGGGGAGGAGTTGCGATGACGGAAAGCCCCGCGCTGCATATATTTCGCGTTTGCTTGGCTCTAATTGCCGCGCCATGGGCGTTGGCGATAACTGCGTTCATTTTGATCGCCTGCACGATCGCACAAATGCTGGCTCTTTCCACAAGCGTGACCGTTTTCGCGATCACCCACCGCTGGGCGCCGGCTGCAAATATAATCCGCGACGTTGCTCTGCCGCGCATTGCCGAGATGTGGCGGGATTGGTCTGCGCTTTGGCTGTCCAGGAATATCCGGCACGCTTAAGATATTTCGCCCTATTCGCATTTTGGGAGCGCCCCTGACCATGTGGGGCGCTCCTTTTACTTTCGGGCTACGCCCATGGCGGCGCACCGAACGGAATTGACAGGCGGGCTAGGCTCAGCGTTCTTGGCCACATGAAAAGCCTGGACGATTTTGCGGCTCAAAGGCTCGCCGATTTGGAGGCGCAGAATTTGCGCCGGTTCCTGTCCCCAACCACGCGCCAAGGCGGCGTATGTGTAGCACGGGGCGGGCGCAGCTATATCTCATTTTCCTGCAACGATTATTTGGGGCTGGCGCAAGACCCGCGGGTGATCGCAGCAGGCATAGACGCGTTGCAGACCTATGGCGCGGGCGCGGGCGCCTCGCGCCTCGTCACCGGGGATCATCCTTTGCTCGGCGCCTTGGAAGCCAAGCTCGCGGCCTTCAAGAAAACCGATGCGGCATTGGTGTTCGGCAGCGGATATCTAGCGAATGCCGGCATTGTTCCGGCGCTCGCCGAAGCCGGCGATTTGGTGCTGCTCGATTCGCTTGGTCATTCCTGTATGGCGGCGGGGGCGCGCTTGTCGGGCGCTCGTATTCTTCGCTTCGAACACAATGATTTGGACGACCTTAAGAGCATTCTGACCGCCCAGCGCGCACGTTTCAGGCGTGTGATGATCCTGACTGAGCGCGTCTTCTCGATGGATGGCGACCGCGCGCCCGAGACGGCGCTGATGGCGCTCGCTGAGCGCTTCGATGCATGGGTTTTGATAGACGACGCGCATGGGATTGGCGTGGTTGCGCCGGACGCGTACGCTCCTGTGGAGATGGGCACGCTGTCCAAGGCGCTGGGCTCCTATGGCGGTTATGTCTGCACGTCGGCGCCGGTTGTGGATGTTCTGCGCAACCAAGCGCGGAGTTTTGTATTCTCCACGGGATTGCCGCCGGCCTCCGCGGGCGCGGCTATGGCGGCGCTCGACATCGCGCAGGCAGAACCCGAGCGCGGCGCGCGCGCGCTCGGCCTCGCGCGGCGGCTGACGCAGCGTTTGAACCTGCCTGAGGCGCAAAGCGCCATTGTGCCATTCATTATCGGCGATGCAGGCCGGGCGCTCGCTTTGTCCCAAACGCTGCAGGATCAAGGCTTCCTGGTTGTCGCCATTCGCCCGCCAACGGTGCCCAAAGACACGGCGCGTCTTCGCATTGCATTCTCCGCGGCGCATAAGGAGGAGGAAGTCGATGCGCTGGCCGAGTCTTTGGCCAAGGCCGCGCCAGATTTGCTGGAGGGGAGATAATGAAGCAGCTCATCTTCGTCGCCGGCACAGGCACCGATGTCGGCAAAACCTATATCAGCGCCGGCTTAATTCGCGCCGCCAAAGCGCAAGGCCGCAAGGTGGTGGCGCTGAAGCCGATCGTCTCCGGCGCGCCGGAGATCGGCGATCCAGCTTTTGCCGAAACCGATACGGCGAAGTTCCTCGAAGCCCTGCAGCGCCCGCTCGACGAAGTGCATGTGAATGCGATCTCCCCTTGGCGATTCAAGGCGCCGCTATCGCCGGACATGGCGGCGCATCTGGAAGGACGCTCGGTGAATTTCGATGCGCTTTTGGATTGGACGCGGGCGCATGTGCGCGGCGCGCCGCAAGGATCGCTGGTTCTGATCGAGGGGGCGGGCGGATTGATGAGCCCACTGACCCCGAAAAACACCAATCTCGATCTTTTGGCCGCGCTGGGCGCGCCGGTTTTGTTGGTGTGCGGAAATTATCTGGGGACGATCAGTCACACGCTCACCGCCGTGGAGGCGTTGAAAGCCCGCAATGCAGAATTGGGGTCCATTGTCATCAATGAAAGTGCAGGCGAGAATCCGCCGCTTGAGTCAACGTTGGAGACGCTATCGCGCTTTTTGCCAGATGCTCCGTTTGCAGTCTTGAAGCGTAACGCCAGCGCCGAGAGCGCTTTAGAGCCTCTATTGCGCTAATTCGTCCGAAGCGGGCATGACGGCCTCTGGTGCGACGGGGGGCGTCGCCGTGGTGGCGATTGGCGCAGCCTCTATCGGCGCAGGAGGCGCGTCCGGCGCTGCGGCGGGTTCAGCAGGCGCTTGATCCAGTGCAGCGCGATTCAGCGCGGCTGTCAGTTCGCGAGCATAGTTTGAGTCGCTGGGGCGTTTAGCGGCTGGCGTCTGCGCGATGCTGCGCTTTGCCGACGCTTGCTTCGGCGTGTTCTGCTTTAAGTCTTGCTGTTTCGACGGGAGCGGTTTTGCGACCGCAGATGACGGCGAGGGAAGCGGCAAGGAAAGCGAAGGTGCGCCAAGCAATGAAGGCGCGATGCTTTCGGCGGTCGCCACGTTCGCACCTTTGGCGAGTATGGCGATCTGTGCGTCGACTTGATCGTCATACGCGTTGAGTTGCTGCGCCGCGAGTGCGCGCCAATCGGGCGCATTGGCGATAGGAAGGTCGCCGGCAAATTCCGGCCGCTGCGCGAGCAGGGCGTCGCGGCGGCGCTCTTTTTCTTTGATGGAATCGATCAGATCTGCGAGCGGGCCGAAGGCCGCCATACGGCTGGCGCCGCCTTCGCCGTTTTGTAGGAAAGCGTCGCCGCCTTCAGAATTGGCCGCGATCGTGGCTGCGTAATCCACCGTCTCTTGCTGGGCTTGCTGCACCAAAGCGAACATCAAAATATTGCCGAGCGCCATAAATCCAAGCGCTGCCAGCAGGCCGATGAAAAGCGGCTTCAATTGCGCGGCCTTGATGCGCGTCATCAAAGGCTCGTACGCCAGCACATGAAAGGGATCCGGCGCGGGCGGAAGAGGGGCCGCTATTGACGTGGGTGCAAGGGCCTGCTCGTCGTTCATGGCGGTTCACTATGGTTAATCTCGGCTTTTTCTTGCCATGCCGGCGGCGGCGCGTCCCCACGCTGGGAGGATTAAGCCGCGCATTTGCGGGCCTGAAAAAGGGTTTTCTCCGATGCCGAGCAAGTTATGCCGCAGTGCACCCAGTATAAAACGCACCGTGCAGCGGGAGACGCTGGTCAAGTCGCGCGCAATTCTCCAAATTAAACCCAAGAAGAAATGCAGACCCCCGACGCGCGGGCTCAAAACAGTAAAACGGGAGGAATAAGCGCATGGCGCAGGATGAGGCCAAGAAAGAATGGGCGTCGGGTTGGCCTGTCGTTCTTGCAGGCGTTTTTGGAATATCTTTCGTCTCGATTTCGACGGCGTCTCTGGGCCTGTTCATGGGGCCGCTGGAACAGGAATTCGGCTGGACCCGCACCCAGATTTCCATCACCGGCGCTATCGGCGCGGTGATCGCCATGATCAGTTTGCCGCTTGTCGGCGCCGCCGTTGACAAAGGCTATAGCCGCTTTGTGGCGTTGGCCGGCTTACTTGGGTCCGCTTTGATCTTCGCCTCTTTGGCGCTTAGCACAGGAAGCATCATTTTGTGGTGCGTCCAGTGGATGCTATTTGCAATTTTTATGTCTGGCATAAACCCGATCGTGTGGAGCGCCGCCGTCTCCAACCAATTCAAGGCGGCGCGCGGTCTGGCGCTCGCGGTTGTTTTGTCGGGCTCTTCGATCGGCTCATCGACGGCGCCGCTCGTGGCGCGCTGGCTGATCGACGATTACGGCTGGCGCGGCGGATTTATCGGTCTCGCACTGATTTACGGTGTGGTTGCGTTCGTTGTCGTCGCCGTCTTCTTCGAGCGGACGCCGAAGACGCCCGTGGCCGCAAAATCCGGCGGCGCAACGCAATTGTTGCCGGGCTTGACCTTCAAAGAAGCCATGGTCAATCCGCGTATGTTGATGATCTTCGGCGCAACTTTCCTGTCCTTCATGCTGCTGGTGTCGATGCTGATGCATACGGCGCCCTTGATGGAGACGCGCGGCGCCACGCCGCAAGCGGCGGCGATGGGTGCGGCGACGATCGCCGCGTTCATGCTGGTGGGAAAGTTAGCCTTAGGGTGGGCGTTAGACCGCGCGCCGGGCCACCTGATTGGCGCGCTTACCTATGCGCTGCCCGGCGCGGCGTGTTTGTTCTTGCGGGAGTTTGACGCACACGGCGTCGCGCCGTTCTTTGCGCTGGCCGTGATGGGGTTCGGCTTTGGCGGAATCATGCAGCTCACAGCGTATCTGGTCGGACGCTATATTGGCCTACGGAGTTTTGGGAAGGTGTTCGGAATCGTGTCGAGCCTGATGGCGATGGCGGGCGGCCTTGGGCCGATCGTCGCCGGTGTCGTTTATGACGCCACGCGGAATTACGATCTGTTCTTGCTGCTCGGCGCGCCAGTGTCAGTGGCGTCAGCTTTGCTGATCCTATTCCTCGGCCGCTACCCGACCTTCGCCGCGCCGCCGGTTTCAACCGAAGCAGACCTCGCGGCGGTGAAAGCCTGACGCCGTCGCGCTTACGCCGTTGCGGCGGCGTAGGCGCTGGCCCAGGCCCATTGGAAGTTATAGCCGCCGAGCCAGCCTGTGACGTCGACCGCTTCGCCGATGAAGAAGAGGCCGGGAACGGCGCGCGCCTCCATCGTCTTTTGCGACAGTGCTTCTGTGTCGATTCCGCCAACGGTCACTTCAGCCTTGGAATAGCCCTCGGTACCGATTGGCCGCAGCGGCCAGGCTTTCAGGCGGCTCGTCATTTCGGCGAGCGCGACGTTCTTTTGATCGATGAGCGGCGCGTTGGAAAAATGCGATGACAAGGAATCAGCGAGGCGGCCAGAAAGGCGCGTCGCCAACGCGGCTTTGATGTGCGCCTTGGGATGCGCCGCTTTATAGGCCGTGAGGAAATCGGCCCCGTCCGTCGGCAGCAAATCCAAATCAATGGTCTCGCCGGGGCGCCAATAGGACGAGATTTGTAGAATCGCCGGACCCGACAATCCCCGATGCGTGAACAGCGCCGCTTCCGCGAAGCGCGCTTTGCCGAAGGAGGCAATGGTCTGTGCGCTGACGCCGCTCAAGGCCGTCATCCAGGTGAGGTCGTCCTTATCGAAGGTGAGGGGCACAAGGCCGGGCCGTGGAGCGACGACGGGTACGTTGAATTGCTGCGCGATGTCGAAGGCAAAATCAGTCGCCCCGATTTTCTGGATCGACAATCCACCGGTTGCGATGACCAATTTATGTGCGTGGTAGCGTCCGCGATCGGTATCCACCGCAAAGCGGTCTGTCTTTGTGACTTCTCGGACATGGCATTGCGTCAACACGCTGACGCCTGCCGCCTCGCATTCATCCAGGAGCATACGCACAATGCGCTTCGCCGCGCCCGCGCCTTGGCCGAACAATTGGCCCAGCGTCTTTTCGTAATGTTCGATGCCGTGCTTATCGACCAGCGCAATGAAATCGGCAGGCGTGTAGCGGCTTAGCGCTGAGCGTGCAAAATGCGGGTTCTCGGAAAGAAAGCATTCCGATTTTGTGCGCGTATTCGTAAAATTGCAACGCCCACCGCCCGAGATCAAAATTTTTGCGCCCGGTTCGGCATTGTGCTCCAGCACCAAAACGGACTGCCCGCGCAGGCCCGCATTGAAGGCGTAGAACAGACCAGCGGCGCCCGCGCCAATCACGATGGAATCGAATATTTGCGTCATGGATTGAGGATCACAAAGTGACGACGATCTTTCCGATGATGGAGCGGTCTTCCAAAGCCTTGAATCCTTCGCGGGCGTCTTCCAATGGCGTGCGCATTCCGATCAACGGCTGGATCTTGCCCGCAGCGTGCATGGCTGCCAGTTCATTCGAGAGCTTGGCGGATTCCTCTGGGAACGCGTCGTTAAAGGCGCCCCAGAACACGCCGATCAGCGACGCGCCTTTCAACAGCGCCAAGTTCAGCGGCATTTTCGGAATGCCCGCCGTGAAGCCGATCACAAGATAGCGCCCGCCCCAGGCCATGGTGCGAAACGCGGGTTCCGCATAGGAGCCGCCGACTGGATCGAGGATCACATCCACGGCGCCGTCCGGCGCACTTTCGCGGATCTGGTTGGTGAAGGCGCGTCCCGCCTCAGGCGTGTCGATCGTCCGTGGATAAACGATAAGGGCGTCCGCGCCGGCTTGCCGCGCGATCTCCGCGCGTTCCGCCGACGCCGCGCCAGCGATGACGAATGCGCCCGCCGCCTTGGCCAGCTGTACGCCCGCCAGACCCACACCGCCCGCCGCGCCCAGGATAAAAACCCGCTCGCCCGCTTTCAGATTGGCGAGCTTATAGGCGTAATGATCGGTGGCGTAGGTGATCAGCAGCGCCGCCGCTTCGTCGTCCGGCACTCTATCGGGCAGCACAACGCAATTGCGCTCCAAGACAACCACCTTCTCGGCCAGCATGCCCCATTGCCCCGTCGCCATGACGCGGTCGCCGGGCTTCAGGCGCGAGACGCCAGGACCGATCGCTTCGACCACGCCTGCGCCTTCGATGCCGGGGGAGAACGGGCGGGGCGGCTTGAATTGATATTTGTCCCGGATGATCAGCGTGTCTGGGAAGTTCAACCCAACGGCTTTCACGCGCAACAGCACTTCGCCCGCGCCGGGAACCGGCTCTGGGAGGTCCAGATCGAGGCGCAAGGAATCCGGATTGTCTGTGCCGCCGGCGATATGGCTGCGGATAGCGCGCATGAGGGAGCTCCTGGGTATTGCGATCTTCGTAGCAAGCTTCGTGCATTCGTCGAGCGTTTCTTCGAACTCTGAGAATGGCGCGCCCGAAAATGGCGCGGGCAATTGACTTTGGGCCAAGGCGCTCGGAATTGAGCCTGCAACAAGCTCGAGGACTCCCATGGCTGCCGTTTATGCGCCAATGCACGCCATTGTGGAGAACGCGGAGGGGCGCACGCCGCTGCTGCTCACCTGTGAGCACGCCACGAACTTCATTCCCGCACATTTGCAAGGCTTGGGGCTGACGCAAGCCTTGCTGGACGATCACGTGGCCTGGGACATTGGCGCATTCGACACGGCGAAACTGTTGGCGCAAATGCTGGATGCGCCGCTGATCGGCGCGCCGGCGTCGAGGCTTTTGGTCGATCCTAATCGCGACCTCAGCGCCCACGATCTGGTTCCAAGGACGGCGGAAGGCGCGCCAATTCCCGGCAACATCAATCTCTCGCCGGAAGAGCGCGCGGCGCGCGTCGCCGCGTATCACATACCCTATCACACCGAGATCGAGCGCTTCCTCGCCGCGCGCCCGGACATCTCCGCCTTGGCGTCGATCCACAGCTTCACGCCGGAGCTTTTTGGTCAGAAGCGGCCCTGGCATGTGGGCGTATTGTTCGATCACGATGAGCGGATGTCCGCGCCGATCATTGAAATATTGAGACAGGATAGGGATCTGGTGGTCGGCCTCAATGAGCCGTACCCAGCTGCGAATGGCTTGTTCTATTCCGTGGACCGGCATCGCGGCGCGCGCGCCGTCGTGGAGATTGAGGTCCGTAACGATCTTATCCGCGATGCGGCGGGCCAAAAGCGCTGGTCGGAGATATTGGCGTTAGCGTTCCAGCGGGCGTTGAGAGGGCTCATAGCCTGAGCTGGGTTCCGATCTGAACGAGCGTACCTGATCTTGTAAAATTCGCTTTTCTGGCGAAAAGTAGCGTGGCTCGAGCTGAGTTTTCATAGTCAGATCACTGAAATAATGTTGTTTATCCCACAATCATTCGAATTGATGGAATGTGAGATAAATGGCGTCTGAAATCATTGTATTTTCGGACGAACAAGCCCGGGCGTTGATTAACCTCGAGCAGCGTTACCACGTCTGGATGGAGGCCGAGCGCGCGCTCGCGGCGATGCCGTACGATCTTCGCCGCAAGGAGGTGGGCGGCCGCGCATTCCTTTACGAAATTCGCAATCGCAGCGGCAACGGAACCAGTCTTGGTCCCTGGTCAGAAGAACAGTAAAAGCTGTTCGACGACTATCACGCCAAAAAACGGATTTGAAAGCGCGCCGCGACATCAGCAGCGCCGCAATGGATGAGTCCGCCAAGATTGCCCGCGCGCTCCGGGCGCCGATGCTGCCGGCGGAAGCGGGCGAAATTCTCCGCGAGGCTGATCGCCGGGGGATGCTGGGCTCTGGCGTGCTGGTGGTCGGCGCCAATGCCGTGCCCGCGTATGCGATCGAGGCAGGGGGCTTCATTCGCGCCGCGCCAGACAAAACGCAGGACTTTGATTTGACGTGGTCCGCGCCGGCTTTGGTTGACGGACAGCCCCTATGGGCGATGTTGAAGGCTGTCGATCCAACCTACACGGTCAATTTTGAGCGGCCTTTTCAGGCGCGCAACGCCAAAGCCTATGAGGTTGGGGTATTGTGCGCGCCGTCGCGCGCCGCGACCATGTCGCGTCTCGACCAGCCGCAGCCGTTTTCCCTGCCGGAACAGGAATGGCTTCTGAAGGGCAAAAGCGTAGATCGCGTCCTTCCATGCCGGGACGGTACGACGGCGCGCATCATTGCGCCCGACCCCCGTTGGTTCGCCCTGCAAAAGCTTTGGATGAGCGTCCAGGCAAAGCGCAGTCCGCTCAAGCACGGCAAAGACCGCAAGCAGGGTGAGGCGCTTTTGGGCGCGATAAAATCTGATATGCCGCAATACTCATTGGATTGCGGTTTCGAGGCGGATTTGCCAGCGGAGCTGCAGCCGTTCTACGCTGATTGGAAATCACGAACGCCGTGACGTGGCCACTTCACAAGGCCAGCGCAGCTAAGGTGATGAATAAAGGGAGGGTATCAAATGCGCGCCTGGAGAACATATCCCACCGGCGAACCGGCAGAGGCTATGCGCTTGGAAGCCATCCCCGCGCCGGAGCCTGGCGCGGGTGAATTGCGCGTTCGCGTATTGGCCGCCGGTCTTGGTCTTCCTGATTATATGATGTGCAAGGATGAATATCCCGGAACCCCGGGCCTGCGGCCGTTCACATCCGGTCAGGAAGTCGTTGGAATCGTCTCTAAGGCCGGGACGAGCACGTCGATTCCGATCGGGACCCGAGTCATGGGCATGACGGATTTTTGGAGCGGGCGCGGGAGCCTCGCCGAAGAATGCATCGTTCACGAGGATGAGATAAACATCGCGCCGCCCTCTATTTCGGATTCTGACGCCGCCAGTTTTCGCATTGCCTATCATACGGCCTGGCTCGGCGTGGTGCGCAATGGTCGCGCCAAAGCGGGCGAAACGCTGCTCGTCTTGGGCGCCAGCGGCGGCACGGGTGCGGCGGCGATCCAGCTCGGCAAAGCCTTTGGCCTGCGCGTCATCGCCGTCGCCAGCGGTGGTGCGAAGTCCGATTATTGCCGGGAGCTTGGCGCTGACGATGTGATCGACCGCACCACGCAGCGTGTGCCGGAGGTGGTGATGGCGCTGACCAACGGACTTGGCGCAGACATCATCTACGATCCGGTCGGCGGCGAACTGGGCGACGAATCCATTCAGGCGATCGCGTTGGAGGGGCGGTTTATCTTTGTTGGCTTTGCGGCTGGCCGCTGGGCGCGCTTCGAAGCCTGGCAGACCATGCTCAAGAATTGCTCGTTGGTGGGAGCATATGCGGGGCGCAGCTTTCCAGCCATCGTCCATGTGGAGATTCACAACGCGCTGATGAAGCTCTACGAAGCCGGCAAAATCCGCTCAATGACATCCCGGAGCGTTGGCTTCGCCGATGTTCCCGCCGCGCTTTCAGCGTTGCCGAAATCTGGCCAATTGGGGCGCACTGTCGTCATCATGGCGTAAGGACGCCACCCAAACTTACGCCCTCACGAAAACGTCATCGGCCACGCCATCTTTTATTTATAGTCCGGGGGCGAGGACCGGCTAAACTGCTGATTGAGGGGGCGGGAAAGCATGCCGGAAGCAAGAGCCATTGGACTCTGGTCCGCCATCGGCCTCTACGCGCTGGCCGGCGTGATCGTTGCGTTGTGGCTCGGACTGGCAGACTTCCGGCGCTTCGATCAGAACGCAGCCAATGCATCGGCATATATTTAATTGCTTTGGCTTTCTGGGAAGATCGCCTTGTGGCCGCTCTTGTTGGGCCGGGCGTTCGGCGCGCCGCCGCCGGAGGATCGCCCATGACGCGAGGACAACGTGCGCTGCATCTAAGGCTTTGGATCGTGGCGGCGGCGATGATCACGGGGCTTTTCGCTGCGGCGCTTGCGGTGCGCGAGCATGTCCAATCGCAACAATAATCCGCCGCGCTGGAGCCCAAATAGATGGGCCACGCTTACAAAGGCGTTCAATGGACGCCATTCAAAAAACGCTTCGACCTTACATTGGTTGCAGGGATCGTCGCGTTCCTTGCAGCTTACATCTTCGCTGCGCTAAGCGCCGCGCCGATAGGCGAAAGCTATAGCCCGCCGCAAATCCTGTTTCGTGCTCTGGGGGCGCTTGCATTCTCGCTTCTGACGCTCATCCTTTGCATCGAGCCATAGGCCCGCTTTTCCCCGCGCTTTCTGCCGCTGCTCCATAATCGCCGCCATCTGGGCGTGACGTGTTTTCTGTTGGCGCTGCTGCACGCAGTGTTGGTGCTGGTTTGGTATCACGGCTTTTCCGACGTGAGACCACTTGTGTCGTTGCTGGTTTCAAACCCGCGCTACGATTCCATTCAAGGCTTACCATTCGAGAGTCCGGGCCTTACCGCATTGGCCATATTGTTCGTGATGGCCGCAATAAGCCATGATTTTTCGAGCGCCAATTTCGGCCCTGGGCTGTGGAAGGCGCTCCATATGGGCGTGTATTTCGCCTATGCAGCGTTGGTCGGGCACATTGTTCTCGGCGCGGTGCAAAACGATCGCAGTATTGCTTATCCCGCGGCGGTCGGCGGCGCAGCGGCATTCGTCATTGCGCTGATCATGGATGCGGAAAGCGCAGTGACGAGCAATTGATGCAGCCGCTGAAACACGGGCCGGGCGTCCATTGCCCGCGCATTCCGGACGTGGCGGATAAGCAAAAAGGCGGTGACGATTTCGGCGCCGTTTGCAAGTGTGAACCATATCGACAGCGCCAGGCTCGCGCCGCCAAGGGAATTGGCCAGCACGGACGCTGCGCTCGCCGCAGCGAGCACATCGATACGCCACACCGGTGGCCACGGTGATCGCAAGGCGAGGACCAACAACAACGCGTTGGCCGGCCCAAAGGGTGCGATGGCGAAGTTTTCGCGGGTTAATAAGACGGTCCCATAAACCGCGGCGAAGACAATCGCGAAGGTTAAAAGCGATTGCTGTAAAAAGCGGCCCCAATGAAAAGGGAGCGCGGACTGAGCACTGGACGCCTCGATCATCGATCAGTCGATGACCAGACGAACGCTCAAGCTGTGGCGCGAGGGATTTTGAGTTCATAGAGCATTGCCAGCAAGAGGGCGGGCCTATCCGGACAGCCCTTTGTGGTCGAAGCGTCAAAATCCCGAAACATTGCTAAATCCAACAGCAAAATCGAATCGACCTTAAGCTAGCGCCGGTGTCCATCGCACCCGCGCTAGGTATCCGAATGAGCGACGATTAATTCGATTCAAGCCGGCGAGCCAGTCTTAGGGCTCTGGCTGGGGTGCTAGGATTCGAACCTAGGAATGGCGGTACCAAAAACCGCTGCCTTACCGCTTGGCGACACCCCAATAATGCCGGAAAAAGCCAAAACCGTAGGGGCTAAGCCCGTTGCGGTTCGACTGCGGAGCGCCGCATTTAGCCTGCGCCGCTTGGCTTGGCAACTCGCTTGAGGCGCGGCGGCGGTTCAGGAGGCCGGGAAAGGCGAAACAAATCCTCGGCGCGCCGAATTTCTGTGGCTTATCATGAATCTGCCGTGCTTAGGCAGGTTCGGGGGCAGGTTCGGGGGCAGGTTTGGGAAGCCGGGCCGGAGACCTCGCGGGGCGCGCATTGGCCGCAGATTCGGCGGCTTTAATCGCGGGCCAGTCCAGAATCTCAAGCGATCCGTCGAAATGCTCGACGAGGGCCGTGCAGCTTTCGACCCAGTCGCCGTCATTGACGTAAAGGACGTCGCCGATCTGGCGAATCTCGGCCTTATGAATGTGTCCGGAAATAACGCCGTCGACGCCCCGGCGGCGGGCCTCATCGGCCACGGCGCCTTCGAAATTCTCGATGAATTGCAGGGCGTTCTTCACCTTGGACTTCAGAAACGCCGAAAGACTCCAATAGCCGAACCCCATACGGCGGCGGAATTTGTTCAGCGTCGTGTTCAGCGAAATGAGTGTGCGATAGGCCCAGTCGCCGAGATAAGCGAGCCATTTGGCGTATTGTACGACGCCGTCGAACGCATCGCCGTGCGTGACCAAGAAGCGCCGTCCGTCGGCTGTTTCGTGGATGGCGTCCAGCGCCACCTCCACCCCGCCGAAATGCGTGCCGCAATAAGCGCGGCTGAATTCGTCGTGATTGCCGGGGATGTAAGTGACTCGAACGCCCTTGCGCGCCATACGCAGGACTTTTTGCAGGACGTCATTGTGCGCCTGCGGCCAATACCAGCCGCCCTTCAGGCGCCAGCCATCGATAATGTCGCCGACCAGATAGAGCTGATCGCATTCGACGTGTTTGAGGAAGTCGAGCAGCATATCGGCCTGACAGCCGCGCGTGCCCAGATGGACGTCGGAGATGAAAACCGACCTATATTGGCGAATGCCCGCGACTTTTGACGTATCAAGCATGCCTTCCGGCTAATCCGATTGCTTGACGCTTTTGTGAACCGCGCTGGTTTACTGCATGGGCGTTCGGCTTAAGTCCGCGCCCGCAGCTCGCGCAGACGCTCCTGCAGATAGGAATCGGCCGTATGCCGTTCCGACAGCACCACCTCGCGCCGGGGGTGGAGGAACAGCGGCATGGAAATGCGGGAGCGCTTGGCGGCCTCTCCGGTAGGGTTGACCACCCGGTGCGTCGTCGAGCGATAAAAGCCGCCGGTGGCTTCTTGCAGCATGTCGCCGACATTGACGATTAAGGCGCCGAAATCGCCCGGTACGGCGATCCATTCGCCGTCGGCGCCGATGACCTGCAGGCCAGCTTCGCTGGCGGCGGGCAGGATGGTGATCAGGTTGATGTCTTCATGGGCGGCGGCGCGCATCGCGCCTGGCGGCTCGTCGCCACGGAGCGGCGGGTATCGCAGCACACGGAGCAACGTCTTGTCGGTGTCCACGATCATGTCCATCAGCGGCATGGAGAGCTTCGACTTCACATCGGCCGGCAATTCCGCATCGAGCCAGGAGAGAAGCGCCTCCGCGAACTCACTGGCCTGATCGTAATATTGCGCCGTAAGATCCGACAGCTCCTTGGGAAAACCGCTGTGTTTGTAGAGGTGGAAATATTCCTTGATGTCGCGAACCGTCTCGCCTTTGGCGGTTTCTGCAGCTTCAGGTGAGAAATAGCCGATTTGGCTGCCGTCGCTGGGGACGTAGTCGAACTTCGCCTTGCCGTCGAAGAAGGCGAGCCATTCGGCATAGATGTCTTCGAACAATTGCGCGGGAAACGGATGATCAGTGAGTACGCCAAAGCCCGTCTCACGAATGGAATCCGAAAAGCGGCGCGGCGTTTCCGGATCTTTGTAAGAGAGAGGCCGCAAGGCGGACAAAGATTCAGACATCGACGCATTCCTCATCAAGTCAAACTCACCGTTAAAAACGGCGCGCTTATGGCAAATCCTTAATCCCGATCTTCAATGAGGGGCGGAGAACGTCAACAAGCGCTCGATCAAATGCGGACGCAAAGGCTTGTCGGTTTCCAGCACCACGCGGGTCTTCAGGCCCTCATGGTCGAACGTCCCGGCGCGTTGGCCGCGCATGTCGCACAGCGTCTGGCCGCGGCCGGGGCCGAACGTGTCGTCCACGACGATGGGCACGATCGGGGCTTTGCTTGGCTTGATGCCGCCGACAAGGATCGCCGCCGCCAGCGGGTCGTGCAGGGCGCAGGACCGCTCGCCATAAACGCCGCGGTAGAAATTGAAATAGAGATCCAGGATGTCGCCCAGCGCGCGCGAAAAAGCGCTCGGCGCCGCGAGTAGCGCTTTGCGATCTTCCTCGAACAATTGATGGTTCATCGTCACGTCCAGCGGCACGAGGGTAAAGTCCCAATCGGCCTGCACGAGCTTGGCGGCGGCTTCGGGGTCGTTGCCGATATTGGCTTCAGCGACGGCGCTGATATTGCCGGGCGCTAGCGCCGCGCCGCCCATGCTGACGACCTTTTTCACTTTGCCGGGAAGCGTTGGGTCACGGTCCAGCGCATGCGCAAGGTTCGTCACGGGACCGACGCTGACCACCTCCAACGCCCCGCCATATTTTTCGGCGAGGTCGATCAGGAGCTGCGCTGCATCCACACCTGTTTCTGGATCGCGCGCCCCGCGCGGAATCTCGATGTCGCCGATACCGTTGTGTCCGTGAATGTGCGGCACGCCGCCCTCGAAATTAGTCTTGTAGAAATCAGGCGACCCGATCGCGACCGGCACGTTCGTCCGTCCCGCCAGTGCGATCAGATCCAGCGTGTTCCGGGCTGCTTGAACCGCGTCGATATTGCCGTTGCAGGTCCCGACGCCGACCAGCTGAATCTCGGGCGAGGCCAGCAAATAGCCGATCGCCAAAGAATCATCGATGCCGGTGTCGCAATCCAGAAAAACGGGACGCATTACGCTTCTTCCTTTTCAATTGGCGCGATCCAGAAACTGGCGGCGCACGCGCATAGTGTTAGTCCGGCGGCCAGGGCGAAGGCTAGCCGGTAGCCTTCCACCGCGCCGCTCGCGACGAACGGCGCCACCAGACTGATGCCGAGCCCGGCGCCCAGGCCGAACGAGGCGCCATTCAAGCTGGGGAGCGCAGTTGGCGTCTCCTTCGGGGAGTGCAGTACGCCAATGCCGTTCATCATGGTGAGCCCCAACGCGTAATAAAACACGCCCAGAGACCCGACGCCCAACATCACCGCCCATTTGTTTTCGAAGAGGAAAAATAGAACGATGACCACCCCGAGCGTCGCGAAGAGGCCGGTGCGCAATAGCGTTAACCAGCCGATCCGGTTCGCCAGCCAACCCGAGATTGGGGAGCAAGCCACGCTGATGAGCGCGGCGGGCGTGAGAAACAAAAGCGCGGTGAGCGCTGCGGGCATGCCGAAGCCTGCTTTCGCATCTTGGCCCAACACAACGATAGTGAAATTCATCAGCGCGAACACGCCCGCCATGAGCAAAGTTGTCGTGAGCAGCACGGGCCAAGCTTTGCGCGAGGCAAGGTGATGCGGCGCAATGAGGGGATCCTTGACGCGGCGTTCAATTTGAAAAAAGGCGAAGAACGATGCTGCGGCGAGGACAAAATAAAACAGCAAGGCTGGATTGGTCCAGCCGCCCGCTGCGGCCTGTTCCAGCATAAGGCTTGTGCCCGTCAGCCCGATAGCGAGCGCCGCCGCGCCGCCCCAATCCATCGTTAGCGGCGCCCTTGGCCGCGCGCTGTCATTTGGAACGAACAACGCCAGCAGAGTCAGAGTCAAAACTCCCGATATCAAAATGGCGACGAAGACGGCGCTATGGCCAAAATGCTCCACCAACAAACCGCTCAGATACCCATCGACGCCGGCCGCCCCGCCATTGACGGCGTTGATGATGCCGAGCACGAGTCCGAAGGATTTAGGACTGAGTTGCTCGCGCATCGTGACAAACGAAATCTGAAAGACGGCGGAGGAGGCGCCTTGCAGCGCGCGGCCCGCCAGCATCACGGGTAGGCTGAGCGCCAGAGCGCAGAGCGCTGTGCCCACGACAAAAATGGCCATAACGACCAAAAGAGCTTTGCGCCGGCCGACCATGTCGCTCCACCGGCCGAGAATGATCCCCGCAACCGCGCCGACCAACAAAAACAGCGATGAGATCCAGGCCGCATCCTTCAAGCTGGTGTCCAGGGCGACCGCGATCTGGGGCAGCACCGGATTTATCATTGTCGCGCTGAGTTGATAGGACAGCGTCGCCAATACCAGCGAGACGACAAGAAAAGCTGCACGCCGGCCTTTGAGCGGTTCGCCAATGGGCCCTGACGCGCTTGCCGGGATTGCGACTGGCTCCATCAGTGACCTCTGGGGAGCGTCAAAGCGGCCGGGCGGCCAAAGAATGTAATCTTTTGCATGGAGGGTTCATGCCGCGCCGCGCGGCGGGAAGGCTGCGAAATCCGACGCGTAAGCGCATCCTGCGGTCCGGCGCCGCATTTTTGAGCGCCACCGGCGGCTTACTCAAGCCTTCGCGCCGCCCGCGACCTTACGTCGTCAGATAAGGCGCGAAGATGGAATCGGCGATCTCCGGCAGATCGCCGCCTGTCATCAAAGCCTCGAAACGCTTTTTGACCATGACCAGATATTCGGGGTGGGGGAAGATCGCGAGCGTGCGATTGCGGATTCCGTTCACGACATAATCGGCGATCTCAGCGGGCTGTTTGCTACGCTCCAAAAAGCCGAACACCATATTGCGCACGCCTTCCAGGTCCGGATCGGCTTCCACGCGCCGCGTGTGGCCTTCTGGTGCATTACGCTCGTCCTTGTTGATCGAGGTGTTTGTGAAGGACGGGCAGGCATAGGAAATGCCGATATGCGGCTTTTCCGCCTTGAACTCCCGCCACACCCCTTCAGAGAGCGCGGCGACGCCGGCTTTCGCGACATTATAGGGGTCGTTGTATATGCCATAATCCATCGCGGCCATCGAGGCGGTGTTGACGATGTGCGCCTCGTCCTGCTTTTCCAGGATCGGCAGGAAGATGCGGCAGCCGTCGATCACGCCCCACAGATCGACGTTGACGATCCACTTCCAGGTTTTGCGGCTGGTCGTGCCGAAGCGCTGGAAGCCGCCGACGCCGGCATTGTTGCACAGCACATGCACGGCGCCGAATTTCTGCATGGCGGCGTCCGCCAAAGCCTGGATGTGCTCCGGTTTGGTGACGTCAGTTTTGATGGCAATCACGTCACCCAGCGGGGAAAGGTTATCGACGGCCTTCTTCATCTCGGCCTGATCGCAAGTAGCGTGACCCTGAACTGAAACCTTAGTCAGCCGCCGCGAAGTGCGCTAACTGATCCGCGTGCGCTTTCGTGAAGGCGGGGCGGGCAGTGGCGCGCGCGACATACGCGCGGCAGACGGGATAATTCGCCAGCCCATCGAACCGGTCCACCAAGCGCAAAACATCGGCCATGAGAATGTCGGCGATGGAGAATTGGTCCGTCAGCCATTCGCGCGCACCCAAAACGCGCTTCATGCGCTTCAAACGCGATTGCAGAAATTCGTTCAATGGCGCACATCCTGGATTGTCTTCCTTCGCGAGGCCGGAAACTTGGAGAATCGTCCACGGCAGACTCGCCATTTCAACCGAGTTCAGCGCCGCGAAGACCCATGCGATCGTATCGCTGTGGCCTTTCGTATCCTTGGGCGTCAGCGTTTCGCTTTTCTCTCCGAGATGAAAAAGGATCGCGCCGATTTCGAAGATCCAAAGGTCACCATCGGCCAGCCACGGGGTTTGTCCGAAAGGCCGGTGCGCCTAATGCGCCGCGCCGCGATTTTTGAACGGCGTGCTCTCGACGCGATAGGGGAGACGGCCTCTTCCAGCGCCCAGCGTATGCGGACATCGCGCACGAAGCCGCGCGGGAGGTCGGGCGCCCAGTCATAGGTGACGATGACGAGATCGGTCATGGCGTGCTCCTGCGTCGAGATCATTCCAGCTTCGGCAGGGACAGCCAAAGCCTTCATGCGGGCAAGGCGAGATGCAGCGCCTTTGTGCCGCAGGCCGTCGGTGAAAAGAAAATGCCCAAGGTCCAGTTCTTGCGGCGAGAAGTGAAATGGTCGGAGCAGGAGGATTCGAACCTCCGGCCCCCACGTCCCGAACGTGGTGCTCTACCAGGCTGAGCTATGCTCCGACGACAGGCGACTTTTAGCCAAGGCCGCCCGCTCAGACAAATGAAGACAGCCGCCTTTTAAGGACGGTTTAATTGCGCTGTTTCTCGAACGCTTTCCCCGCTTCCGGCGCCCCCACGGCCTTCAGCGCGAATGCATAATTCAGCGCGTCGTCCTTGAGGTTGTCGAAGCGGCCAGACGCGCCGCCATGCCCAGCACCCATATTGATTTTCACCACATAGGGTCCGGCCTTGGGCGCGCGTTCGCGCAAGCGAGCAGCCCATTTAGCGGGCTCCCAATAGGTGACCCGCGGATCGGTAAGGCCGCCCGTGATCAGCATCGGCGGATAGGGTTTGTCGCCGACATTGTCGTAGGGCGAATAGGCCGACATGATCGCATAATCTTCGGCGCTCTCAATCGGATTGCCCCATTCCACCCATTCCGGCGGCGTGAGCGGCAGGGTCGCGTCGGACATGGTGTTCATTACATCGACAAAAGGCACTTCGGCGATGAATCCGGCGAACAGCTTTGGGGCTTGGTTCGCGGTTGCGCCCATCAACAAGCCGCCCGCAGAGCCGCCTTGCGCCACGATGCGGCCTTTTTCGACATAGCCATTGTCGATGAGGAACTGCGCGCTGTCGATGAAGTCGTTAAAGGTGTTTTGTTTCTTGGCGCGCTTGCCGTCGAGATACCATTGGTAACCCTTGTCGGCGCCGCCGCGGATGTGCGCGACCACATAGATAAAGCCGCGATCCACCAGCGACAGGCGCACGGTCGAGAACGATGCGGGCAGCGCATAGCCGTAGGCGCCATAGCCATAGAGCAATACCGGCGCGGAACCGTCCACGGGCGTCGTCTTCCGGCGCAAAATAGTGAGCGGGATTTTTTCGCCGTCGCGGGCGATGACTTCGACCCGTTCAGCAATATAATTGTCCGGATTGTGGCCGGACGGCACTTCCTGCGTCTTCAAAAGCGTGCGCGTGCGCGACGCCATATCGTAATCATATTCCTGATCTGGCGTGGTGGGCGAAGCATAGTCGAAGCGCAGCATGTGCGAGTCGAATTCAAAACCTTCGCCCAGACCCAGCGAATAGGCCGCTTCGTCAAATGTGATGGCGTGCTCCTTGTGGGAGTCGCGCTGTTGAATGACGATGCGCGGCAACGCGTTTTCACGCTCTAGCCTTACGAGATAATCCTGAAACGCCGCGATCCCGACAATATAAATGCCTTGGCGATGCGGCACGTAATCCTTCCAATGCGCGCGGCCGGGATTGTCGTAAGACGCGGTGACGAGTTTGAAATCCACGGCATTGTCGGCATTTGTGCGGATGACCAAACGGCCGTCGAAATCTTCAACGTCATATTCCAGATCGGGCGTGCGCTTTTCCACCAGATGCGGCGCGGCATTCGGGGATTTGGTGGGGATCAGCCAGGCTTCGCTTTGCGTGCCGTTGCCGGCGGTAATGGTGATGAAGCGCCGTGAGGACGTTTCGGAGACGCCAATGAAGAAAGCAGGATCTTTTTCTTCATAAACGACGGGATCTTTCTTCGGATCCGTTCCCAAAACGTGCTGATAGATTTTCGAGCCGCGGCCGTTTTCATCGCGATAGGTCCAGAGGATGGTTTTGGAATCCTCCGCCCACACCAGATCGCCTTGCGCGCTTTGGATCACGTCCGGCAGGTCCTTGCCGGTCGAAAGGTCGCGGAAGCGGATTTCGTAATATTCCGAGCCCTTATCGTCGACTGCATAGGCGGCGATCTTGTGATCGGGGCTCCACTCAAAGGCGCCGAGGTCCCAGAACTCTTTGCCGGTCGCTTCCTTGTCGCCGTCGAACAGAATTTGCTCGGGGCCGTTCGGCTTCTTGCTGATGGGGTCGATCGGGAAGCGCGTTTGGATGGCGTATTGCCCGCCGGTGCGATAGCGGCCGGCGTAAGCGTATGAGCCGTCCGGCGCCGGGATAGAGGAATCGTCCTCTTTGATGCGCCCCTTCATTTCGGCGAATAATTTTTCCTGCAGCGCTGTGGTGTCGGCCATCAACGCCGCGCCATAGACGTTCTCCGCGTCCAGGTGCTGGCGGATTTTTGGATCGAGAGTTTCGGGCTCGCGGAAAACGGCCTGCCAGTTCGGGTCCTTGAGCCAAGCGAACTCATCCTGCCGGGTGAATCCCAATTGCGTCACTTCATGCGTGCGCTGTTCGCTGGTGGGTGGAAGAATCGAAGCGGTAGTGGAACTCGTCATTGCGCAGCCGGATAAAATGAGAGCGCCCAAAAGGGCGCCCAGGAAGGGAGGAATAAAGGCGGGACGCTTCAAGGCGTTTTATTTCGGGTCGAACTTCAAGACGGCGCCATTGATGCAATAGCGCAAACCGGTAGGGGCGGGACCGTCGGGAAAAACGTGCCCCATATGCGCGCCGCAATTGTCGCAATGGACTTCGGTCCGGACCATACCGTATTCCTTGTCCACCTTGGTGCCGACGACGGATTCAGCGGCCGGTTTGGTGAAAGAAGGCCAGCCGGTGCCGGAATTGAACTTGTCCTCCGAACTCCACAAAACGGCGTCGCAGGCCACGCAGCGATAGACGCCTGCGCGCTTTTCGTCGTTGAAAAGAGAGGTGAAAGGCCGCTCGGTCGCCGCGCAGAACGCGATATTGTATTGTTCTTGCGTGAGTTTTCTTTTCAGCTCGTCATCGGACAGGGCAGCTTTTCGGTCTTTATCGGTCATCGGAATCTCCTACGGCCTAATCTTGGTCGCAGCGGACACGAAAATCTAGAGCCTTTCCCGGGCGCACCAGCTTACGACCGATTTTATGGCGCCTTAGCAAGCGCCTTTGGGGGGGGAGGCGGCAGCCTGCCCATCTGCGAAAGAGATCCTTTGTTATCCGATGATTAACGGGCTTCGTGCTTCTGATAACGTCTCAGACACGGTCTTGCAGGATCGCCGCAATCAACAACATGGCCGCCATCGACGCTCCCCATGAAACCGCCGTCAAAGCGCGGCGGGCTCTGACGCGCCGTTTAATCGATGTGGTCGGCATGCCTGAAAGCTTAGTGTCCAACCAAGAACGGCGTGTGGCCTCCGACCTTCTGTTCGATATTCTCCGAGACAGCGACGCTGATCTGCGGCGCAAGGCGGCGTTACGTTTTGTGCATCTGAATCAAGGGCCAAAGAACGTTTTGCGCATGCTCGCGCGGGACGAAATCAGCATCGCGAGGCCGCTTTTGAAGGATTGTAAGTCCTTCGACAGCGTCGATCTGTTGCACATCATTTCGGGCGTCACCCAGGAACACCGCCTGTTAATCGCGCAGCGGGATCATGTGGATCCCGTCGTCGCAGAGGCCTTGGCCGCCCATGCTGAGCATCCCGTGATCGAGGCGCTGCTGCGCAACGCAAATGCCGCGCTCCCGGACACCGCCATCGAGCGCATTGTGGATATGTCGCGGGGCGCCGCCAAATATGTTGGCCCTTTGCTGAAACGTCCGGAGATGCGGCCAGCCAATGCGTTCTTGATGTTTTGGTGGGCCAGTCACGACGAGCGCATCCAAATTTTGCGCCGCTTCGCCATTGAACGGAACGTGTTGCTCGAAACCGCGGCGGATCTATTCCGCACCGCCGCTGAGGAAGGCTGGACCGACCCGTTGGTGTTGCGCACCCTGATGCTGATCGAGCGCCGCCAACGCGATCGCTTCGCAATTTCCGAAAGCGGGTTCGAAAGTCTGGAGCGCGCCATCGAAGATGCTGCAGCCGATCTGACGCCGGAACGCATCGAAGAAATATCCATATTATCTGGCGTCCGGCCCGCGACAGGCGCGCTGATCTTCAAGGATCATGGCGCAGAAGCGCTCGCCGTGTTTTGCAAGGCCACTGGCCTGAAGCGCAATTTCTACCAATTGCTCTGGCGAGGTTTGCGTGGCGCTGAGGCGCCCGCACGTCAGGAGGAACTGGAAGCGGGCACATTCGCGTTCGACATTCTCTCGCCGCCCAAAGCGCAAACGGTCTTGCGCTATTGGGATTGGGCGATCGGCGGATATTCGTCGCTGAATTTGTTCGATATGAACGCAATGGCGGCTGAAATGTTTGGCGGTGCGCCGGCGAACGATTCCACACTGGCTGTTTAGCCTGCGGATAAGTTTTAGACCCCTATTAAATCAGATCGTTGCCCGACGCGCTCGCGAGGGCGTCTGAGTGTTTCTCCGGAAACGCCCAAAGCAGACTAGCCAATCGGCATTCCCCTTTGTAAGCCTGCTGCGGATTATAAAGCGCAAGAGGGGAGACAGATGGGCTACGCAGCGGGGCTGGCGGTGGCGGCCAGCCTTTTGTGGGCGAGCTTATCCGGACGAGTAGACGATCCAATGATGATCGCCTTCGGCGCGCTGGCCGTGATGGCTGCGGTGCTGACAGCGTGGCGTATTCATTCCTTAGATCAAGAAGGATCGCCCTACGGCAATATCCTGGGTCTTGCGCCTTACACGTTTTGGCTCATCGGTCAGATTGCCCTCGCCAATATAAATACGGTTCAGCGCATTATCGGTGGCCGCGGCGCCATCTCTCCAACTTTGGTGCGGTTCCGCACGCAAACGCCGCCGGGCTTCGCGCGATTTGTCTTGGCGAACTCGATCACGCTGACGCCGGGTACGGTGACGGTCGAGGTGGAGGATGACGCATTGCTGGTGCATGCTTTGGATGAGCGCGCCGTCACCGCTGAAAGCCTCGCCAAGATGGAGCGCCGCGTCATGCGCGCCCTTGGCTTATTGAAAAAGGGCTAAGCGATGCCACTGGCCTTGTCCCTTGGGCTCATCTTCAGCATGGCCTTGGTGTTCTACCGCTTGGCGCGGGGGCCAACAATTTATGATCGCGCGCTCGCTGCAACGTCGTTGTCCACCAAGACGATTTTGTTGATTGCGGCGGTGAGTTATTTCCAGAATCGACACCAATGGCTCGACATCGCGCTTGTCTATGCGCTGGTTGGCTTTGCCGGTGTGGTCGCATTGGTGAAATTTCTGCAATACCGGGCGTTGCACACGCCCTTGAGCCGGCATCCGCACGATCCCGCGCCTGTCGTCGATTTGGGAGACGGCTGATGAGTGACGCTTCAATCCTTATCGGCGCCCGCGACATCGTCGCCGGAATTCTGCTTGGGCTCGGTCTATTGCTGACCCTGATCGGCGCCTTGGGCGTGATCAGATTACCGGATTTCTACACGCGCTTGCATGCTGCCGGCGTGACCGACACTGGCGGCGCCTTACTGATTTTGTTTGGCCTGGCCGTGCTGTCGGGCTGGTCGTTCGCATCTTTGAAATTGTTGCTGATCGCGGTGTTTCTCTTGCTGACGACGCCGGTCATCACGCACTTGCTGGCGCAATCGGCGCATGCAGGCGGACGTGAACCGCTGCTTGGCGGCGCGCGCGGGAAAGCAAATTCAATATCAGATGATGCCAAAGGGGGCGGCGCTTGAACTGGGTGTTCGATCCGTCTTTGGCGCTGAGCACCGCGCTCCTTGTCTTGATGATCATGGCGGCGTTGGCGATTGTGCGCACAACAAACCTCTTTGCCGTTGCGATTTTATCGTCGGTCTATTCGCTGCTCTGCGCGGTCTGGTTCGTCGCGATGGATGCGATTGACGTCGGCTTCACCGAAGCTTGCGTCGGCGCGGGCGTGTCGGGGGCGTTGTTTCTCGCGGCTTTGGCGCACACAGGCGATCGCGCAAAGAAGCAAAAGATGTCGCGCCTCGTGGGCGGCGCGCTGGCGGCTTTGGCGTTTGGAATTGCGCTAGTCTTGATCGTGCCGTTTACGCCGATCTTCGGCGATCCCAATTCGGCGGCGAATATCGGGATTGGTATGGACTATGTCCGGCAAACACCCGTGGAGATTGGCATCCCCAATGTCGTGACGGCGGTGCTAGCCAGCTATCGCGGTCTCGATACGTTCGGCGAAGTGGTCGTTATTTTCGCGGCCGGTATGGCGGTGGTCGCGATTTTGCCGCGACACCGGCGCAAGGCCTCAAGCGAGGGGGAGCAATGATGGACAACGATGTCCGCCATTTGATCTTGCGCGTAAGCGTGAAAATGCTGACGCCTTTGATCGTTTTGTTTGCGATCTATGTGCAGACCCATGGCGAATACGGCCCCGGCGGCGGCTTTCAGGCCGGCGTTATTTTGGCCGCGGCGGTGATTGTCTATGGCTTGGTCTTCGGCCCATCGGCGGCGGTGCGGCTGGCGCCGCCCATCGCGGCGGCGGCCCTCGCGGCCCTTGGCGTCACGATTTATGCTTTGACGGGCGTCGTTGGCCTCATCGGCGCAGATTCATTTCTAGATCACAACGGCATCGCGTCTTTGCTGCAATTGCAGCCGTCAACCGGTCAGCATATCGGCATTGTCATGGTTGAATGGGGCGTTTTCTTCACCGTGGCGGGATCGCTTGTTGCGATTTTCTACGCCTTTATGGTGCAGCCCGTGGGCATCCCCGACGAAGTGTTCGAGCCGGACGAGAGCGGGGATTCCGCAGCATGAATATCGACCTTACGGATTTCACCGCCCGCGCCAATATGATCGCGGTCATCGGTTTGATGATGGCGGGATTGTTTGTCACGTTTGCGTCGGGTCACTTGGTGAAGCGTCTGGTCGGCCTTAGCCTTTTCCAGACGGCGATCTTCATTTTCTTCATCACTATGGGAAAAGTGACTGGCGGCACGGCGCCGATCTTCGAGCCCAATGACCCGCCGGCGCTATACGCCAATCCGCTGCCGAGCGTGCTGATCCTCACGGCCATTGTGGTCAGTCTTGCGACGCTCGCTGTCGGACTCGCGATTACCGTGCGCGTGAACGAGGGCTACGGCACCGTGGAGTCTGACGAGATCGCCGCCGCCGACGCGCGGATTGAATCGGACCTCGCCGCTTGAACGCAATTCTCAATCATTCGCCGGCGATTTTCGTCGCGCTGCCTTTCGTCGCGGCGGCGATCGCCTTTTTGTGCCCGCCGCGCGCCGCTGCTTGGCTGACGGCCATCGTCGCTGTTCTCCTGGCGGTGTTGGCGTTCGGCTATGAAGCCTCGACCGAGGGCGCGCGGCCTTTGATTTATGCCTTTGGCGGCTTCGCGCCACCAGCCGGGATCACCTTCCGCATCGATAATTTCAACATCATCGCAATCATTTTGGCGGCGTGCGTGTGTGCGGCGGCGGCGTTGCATGCGCTAGGCGATGGCGGGAAAGAAATATCCGCCAAACGTTTGCCCGCCGCATGCGGTTTATTGTTGCTGGAGGCGGGCGCGCTCTTGGGCGTGGCGTCCACCGGCGACGCCTTCAACATGTTCGTGTTCTTGGAGGTTGCGTCCGTTGCGGCCTATGGCTTGGTTGCTTTGGGCGGGGAGCGCGACCGGCGCGGATTCAAGGCGGCGTTTGATTATCTGATCTTCGGCGCCTTGGGCGCCAGCTTCTATGTCATCGGCGTCGGCTTTTTGTATATGGCGACCGGCACGCTGAATTTCGCAGACATCGCCGCACATCTGCAAATGCGGCCCGCACCGCAATTGGAAGCGGCGGCATATGGGTTTTTGTTCACCGGTCTTGCCTTAAAGGCGGCGTTGTTTCCGCTCCATGCATGGCTGCCGCGCGCTTATGCGCTGGCGCCGTCTTTCGTCACGTCGCTGCTTGCGGGTGTGGGCGGAGCGATCGCGATCTTGGCGCTGGCGCGTATTTCTTATGGCGTGTTCGGCGCCGACCATCCGATGACCTCCGCCGTTTTGCAGATGATTGCGGCGCCCTTGGGTGCTGTCGCTATCATCTGGGGTGGCCTGCGCGCGACCTACGCGAAGGACGCGCGCGTGATGCTGGCGTTTTCGGCCATAGCCGAAATGGGGTTTTTGTTTCTCGGCCTCAGCCTCGGCACTGTTGCGGCCTTGGCCGCCGTGCTGGTGAAGATCGTCGCCGACGGCCTCAGCAAGTCTTCCTTGTTCATCGCGGCGGCGACGTTGCGCCGGTTCAGCACGGGCTCCACGGTTGAGGCGTGGCGTGGCGGTTTGTCCCGGCATCCGGCGTCGGCGGTGGCGCTGTCCATTGCGCTGGCGAACACGCTGGGTGCGCCGCTGACCTTGGGTTTCGTCGCCAAGTGGCTGCTTCTGGATGCAGCGATTGGCAAAGGCTGGGCGTGGGCGGTGGTCGTGATGGCGGTCGGGGCGATCCTGCCGGTGATCTATGCTGGCCGCGCGCTTGAGAAGCTATTGTTCCAGCCGGGCACGCAGCCGCGTGAGGGCGTCACAGCCTCGCCGTTCTCTGTCATACCGGCGCTGGTGCTTTCTGCGGCCCTTGTGGTCGCAGGGGTCGCGTCGGCGCCGCTGGTCGACGCGGCGCGGGCGGGCGCCAACGAACTC